>ERZ894223.6-NODE-6-length-256984-cov-73.600290_pt1 | contig 256984 bp, 254 predicted proteins | sample MGYA00380293_ERZ894223 | MGnify/ENA primary metagenome ERZ894223 (study PRJEB32331, sample SAMN06328445) | human gut metagenome | biome: human gut microbiome; feature: stool | host: Homo sapiens | collected 2014-11-05 ...
TACCAGGGTATCTAATCCTGTTTGCTCCCCACGCTTTCGCGCCTCAGCGTCAGTTTTCGTCCAGAAAGTCGCCTTCGCCACCGGTGTTCTTCCTAATCTCTACGCATTTCACCGCTACACTAGGAATTCCACTTTCCTCTCCGATACTCCAGCTTCCCAGTTTCCTTCCCATCACGGGGTTAAGCCCCGCACTTTTAAGAGGGACTTGGGAAGCCGCCTGCGCGCGCTTTACGCCCAATAATTCCGGACAACGCTTGCCACCTACGTATTACCGCGGCTGCTGGCACGTAGTTAGCCGTGGCTTGCTTTTCCGGTACCGTCAATGCAGTTTGTTCTTCGCACTCTGCCTTTTCGTCCCGGATCACAGAGTTTTACAACCCGAAGGCCGTCATCACTCACGCGGCGTTGCTCCGTCAGGCTTTCGCCCATTGCGGAAGATTCCCCACTGCTGCCTCCCGTAGGAGTCTGGACCGTGTCTCAGTTCCAGTGTGGCCGTTCATCCTCTCAGACCGGCTACTGATCGTCGCCTTGGTGGGCCGTTACCCCTCCAACCAGCTAATCAGACGCAAACCCCTCTTCAGGCGATAGCTTACAGGTAGAGGCCACCTTTTCTTCCATGGGCCATGCGGCTCTTGGAACTTATTCGGTATTAGCAGTCGTTTCCGTCTGTTGTCCCCATCCTGAAGGCAGGTTGTTTACGTGTTACTCACCCGTTTGCCACTCAATTCCGGAAAGAGCAAGCTCTTCCCCTCTTTTCGTTCGACTTGCATGTGTTAAGCACGCCGCCAGCGTTCGTCCTGAGCCAGGATCAAACTCTCCATGATAGATTGTTTGTTTCGGCTCGATTTTTTCTTGCCTTTCTTACTCAAATTCTTTGCGGTTTCTTTTTTTCTTGAAACTCGCACATCGGCTTTTTTCTCGCTGTACTGTTCAGTTTTCAAAGAACCATCGCTCTAAGCGACTTCATTACTTTAGCACGGCCATTTCCTTCTGTCAAGCATTCTTTTGAATCTTTTTGAAAAAATGGAACCGGACTTACTATGCACTGGTGCATCAGTAGAAGTTATTATAACAGCGTTCTATCTTTAAGTCAAATGTGTCTTCTTGCAGATTTAACCGATACTTTAAACATATAGCTATTAGTTGCTGCTATATTTATTTATATATATTTAATGTGCTGATTACCACCTTTTTCATTTTTTTTGCGGCACTATATGCTTGTGCCGCCCCTAAAATTGCGGAAACAACCGCGATCCCACTTATACCAGTTTCATGCAAGTATTTAACATTGCTGCAATTAATGCCTCCAATGGCTACTACAGGAATAGAAACAGCCTTTACTATCTCCTGTAACATTTTTATCGTAACATTTTTCGTATTTTTTTTCGTGTTCGTAGAAAATACTGCCCCCACACCGATATAATCTGCTCCATCACGCTCCGCTCCCACCGCTTCTTCCACATTATGAGCGGATACACCCATAATTTTTTCTGCACCGATAAGCCGTCTCACAACGGAAGCAGGCATATCACTTTGCCCTACATGGATGCCCGGTGCGTCTATTGCAAGCATCAAATCCAATCTGTCATTGATAATGAGCGGTATACCGTATGTATCAGTTATCCTCCTCAGTGCAGCCGCGTCATGATAAAACTCTTTCATATTTCCATTTTTCTCACGCAACTGTACCATCGTGCATCCACCTTTGATTGCCAATTCGACTTTTTTATCTAATTTTCTTCTTTCTGTCGTACCGGTATCAGCCACTAAATATAACGAACAATCAAATTTCATGAATACGTGCCTCTGCTTCAAAAATTTCTTTTCTCATATTCCCAAGCATGTCAAATAATCCCATATGAAAATGCCCCAATCCACACTCCCCATATCTCTTCCATGACAATTCACCTGCAATCCCCACACAGGCTGCTGCACAAACAGCAGAATACACCGCCTTCGTATCTGCACCGAGAAATAAGCCTGTAAGCGCACTGCAAATACAACCCGTTCCTGTCAGTAAAGACATTTCTTTACAACCGTTTTCAATCATATACATCTTATCCCCGTCAGTAACTATATCTCTTTCTCCCGTAACAACAACAACTGCATGTGTCTTTTCCGCAAATTTTCGTACGGTGCAAATAGAATCAAACTTCGTCTCTGCGTCAATTCCCCTCATCCGATTGTACTTATCAAATAAACATTGTATTTCAGATGAATTTCCTCGAATTACGGATACTTCCACTTCATGCAGCAACTTTTTAGCAGCATTCCTACGGAAAGAACTTGCTCCACATCCTACTGGATCAAAAACAACAGGAATCCTTTTTTTATTAGCAGCCTTTCCTGCTAACAATAATGATTGGAGTCTTTCTTCTGATGGCACACCCAAATTCAAAACAAGACTATCTGCTGCACCGGTGATTTCTTCAACTTCTTCAATATAATCTGCCATTACGGTGCGCCCCCCCATAGCCAACACTGCATTGGCACAATCATTAGCAGTTACAAAATTAGTGATTTGATGTACAACGGGATTTCTATTCGTAATCAGTTCCAGATAAGCTCCGAATGAATTTATACCATCTTTCTCCATACTATATTTACTCCCTCACATAAACCCATTTCAATTATCTTAACTTCTACCATCATACACTAAAAAAGCTGTGACCAAAAATTTTTCAGTCACAACTTTTTGTATTTCGGTTATTTTACATTATTCTTGTTCACAAATTCCATTAATTCCGAATATCCTACATTACCATAACCAACGATACTATCCACCGGTTTTCCATCACGGAAGAAAAGCAATGTAGGAATTGTATCTACTTCGTACTTTTCGGCAACAGCCTGATCTTCATCAAAATTAAGTCCATAGATCGGCACATCAATTTCCTCGGAAATCTTTTCTAAAATCGGGCGAAGACGACGGCAATAACCGCACCATGGCGCACTAACCCCTATAATTACATTCCCGCCTGAAATAACTTCATTCACTTTTTCTGCTCCTTTAATCGGCTGGATCATATCGAACACTCCTTTTCTATGAAAGATTAATTTACTAAGATCATCATAGCCTATTAATCGAATTTTGTCAATATACTTTTTTGATATATTGAGTCATAAAAAAACAGGCCATGTATATGACCTGAGAACACTTCTGGTGGAGATGAGGGGAGTCGAACCCCTGTCCAAAAAGCCTGCCCCATAAACTTCTCCGAGTGCAGTTCTTGTTTTTTATTTAAGCAAAGTATCGTACAAAAACAAACTACCTTTGCCGATCTTGGAATTAGTTTCCCTAAAAAGTCCCAAGCCTCCTCTCTCGGTATCCTATTGGTTGATGTCAGCCTGAAGTCATAGGAAAACTTCAGGGGACATTAGCAGATTAAGCTGCTAAAGCAAAATCATGTTTTGCGTTTAAGTTTTTCCACCGTTTAACGGGGTAGATGGAATCCCGACTCGCTTTTTATGATACAGAATCTCCTGTCGAAACCGGTACATCCCCAGAACACTATTATTTTAAATCAAACTCGGAATACTTGTCAAAATATTACCTGGAAAAAATATCATTATACGAAATGCATCCTCCCATAGTTTCCGTATTTTTTATGGCATCAAGCACTGCCAGCCGGATGGCATCTTCTGCCAGATAGCCTACCGTATCCACCGCCGTCTCATACTCTCCGGAAGCCATTGTAAAAATCGCATCTCCATCCATTGTCGTATGGACCGGCCGGATAGATCGGGCATATCCATCATGTGCCATACCGGATACTATACTGCATTCCGCTTTACTCAGTGCTGCATTTGTAATAACGCAGGCGATCGTGGTATTTGCTCCGCTAAACTCCCGCGTGATACCGCTAAGCATCAATTCATGAGAAGATATGATCTTTTTTCTGCTCCGGGAAAAAACACCGGCGAATATTTTTTCTCCGTCAAATACCTCTCCGCAGGCATTGACCACCACATAAGCACCAACGCGAAGACCACCGGGTAAAGAAATCTCATGGTAACCTGCTCCGCTTTTCATGGCATTTTCAAATCCAAGCAATTTACCCACCGTAGCACCTGTCCCGGCACCGTTACATCCTGATAAGAATTCTGAGGATGCAGATTTAGCCGCTTCATATCCCATCAATAAATCAGGATAAGCTTTTTCATCTCCAATCATCAGATCGAAAAGCACTGCACTGCATACAATCGGGACACATACATTCCCTATCGGGAATCCCACCCCCTGTTCCGCCAGGTATTTCACACATCCTGATGCGGCTTCCAAGCCGAACGCAGATCCCCCTGACAAAACAACGGCATGAATTTTTTGCACGGTTTTTCTTGGATCCAATAAATCCGTCTCTCTTGTCCCAGGTGCACAGCCGCGGACATCTACACCGGCCGTTGCACCGCCATCAGGTGCCAAAATAACGGTAACACCGGTCAACCCATCTCTGTTCTCTGCTGTACCGATTTTAAATCCCGATATATTTATTTTTGATTTCCTCATTATAGCATGCTTTCTTTCCTTGCTAAATTAAGGCAGTTTATCATATCTTCCGGCACAGGCGCCTCAAAATGCATAGCTTCTCCCGTAATAGGATGGCATAATTCCAACGTATGGGAATGCAGCGCCTGTCCCTTTATCGGAAAATGATCTTTCTTCCAGCCATACAACGGATCATTGACTACCGCGTGCCTGATATGTGCCATATGAACACGAATCTGATGCGTACGTCCCGTTTCCAGTTTGCACTCAATCCATGAGTAATGCGGTAGATATTCTATAACATGAAAATGCGTTACCGCAGGCCTGCCTGTTTCATGCAGCACATCCCATTTCATGCGATCTTTAGTACTTCTCCCCAAAGGCAGCCGAATTACACCAGTATCGCCTTCCATCTGCCCGTGCACCAGTGCGATATAACAGCGCTGTGCTTTATGACTGGCAATTTCCTCTTGTAAAATACCATATGCCCGTTCCGATTTGGCCGCCACCATGACACCCGATGTATCTTTATCCAAACGATGGACAATCCCTGGCCTTTCAGGATCCCCCACACTTCTCAGTTGTTCGCCGCAATGAAAAAGAAGAGCATTCACCAGCGTTCCTTCCGTATTTCCCGCTCCGGGATGAACTACCACACCTCTTCTCTTATTGATGACAATCATATCATTGTCTTCATATAAAATATCAAGAGGGATATTTTGCCCAATAAGTTCCTGTTTTTTCTTCTCCTCCCAGAAAAACGAGATACGGTCTCCTTCAGATACATGATAATTCGAATGAATCATCTTCTTCGGCAGTAAACTTACATTCCCCACCTTAATCCACTTTTGTACCTCAGAACGAGTTAACCCGGTCCGCTCCTTTAAAAATTGATCCAGCCGTTTCCCTTCATCTGCAACAGACACCAAGTAAACATTCTGATTCATTCAATCATGTCTCCAAAAATAAAATGTAATACATGCCACACCTATACAAATCGCAATATCCGCCACGTTAAAAATAGGCCAGATACGAAAATCAAAAAAATCAACAACCCCGCCTATTCTGCACCGATCCAAGGCATTTCCCACCGCTCCGCCAAGTAATAACCCAATAGACAAAGGAAAATATACCGGCTTTTGAGGAATACGATTCCTAAGCCAAGCAAAAGCAAGTAACAGTATCATGACTATTCCCAAGAACAGCACATCCTGATGGGGAAATAAGCCAAATGCCGCCCCCGGATTAATGATATAAGTTAAGTGGACAACATTTTTTATGACAGGTATAGTTTCTCCCAGATCCATATTTATACACACGAAATACTTTGTGATTTGATCTGCGATAACAGTAAGAAAAGTAACCAAAATAGTGAACATAAAGCCTCCTGTTTTCATATTATAACAGACGCTTCCGCAAAAATAAAAACCGGCGTCTTTCCCCTCGCTTTATCGCAAAGAGGAAGATACCGATTTCCAAAAACATTTAAGTCACTTAATAATTTATAAATACCTGCACATCGCGACGGCCGAACTGGTAACATTCTTCGTAGCTTTCCATACAAAGGTCAATTTTATGCCCGACAATCGCTCCGCCCGTATCCGCAGCTATCGCTTCACCATACTGCGGAATATACAATTTAGACCCCAAAGGGATTACGCTTGGATCTACCGCTACAGTTCCATAACCTGCTTTAGTCCCGGTCGCCGTTATACCGTCTCCACCGCCATCATTAGGATGATAGGCGGTAGCGTTCATTGTAGTCACCCATCCCACGGCACCATCTCTTTTCCCGGTCCGCGCAATACCCTTGACCCCGGCCTCAAGTGTTTCTACTTTGAAAACGCTTTCATGAATCACCTTACCATCTGAAATAAATTCTTCAATTTCAAGACGCCGCCGTTCAGGTGTCCCCTCTTGAATAACCACCACTTCATCAGGCGCAAGAGAACTATCATACCACATGGTATATCCTGCGGGAACAGATTCTTCACGAACTACATTACGAGCCGTATACGGAACCATATGAATCTTCATATTTTCATGAACCTTCGATAAACCATCTTCCAGCGGCATCATTTTACGCCAATCATATCCAGCGTCATTGACCGCTCCCTGAACAGTCTGTTGTGTTGTATAAATTATTTTTTCCTTATCATTTTCAATAATAGTGACCGGCACCGAACGTTCCACATAAAGAACTGCCCCATCTTTTAGTTTTTCTGTACTGGTCCAATAAGTATCATGCATCCTTAGCGGCTGCGAAAGCGAATCAAGAACATCCTTAAAGGTATTCCCCCGGGTTTTTACAACAGTCCTCACTTCGCCGTCATATACAGTGATATTTTTAATTTCCGGCAAAGAAGCTGGATTTACGTTTGCAAGAACAAACTCAGTATGCATAATTGCTGCGGCAATAAGAAATAATACAGCAACCATGATTTTTACTTTTTCTTTAATAAATATCTTCATAATGTCTCTCCTACAGGCATTATTCTACCATAGGTGGACATTCTGTCAAATACGGTTTGGTTTACAATATATTTTTGCTAATTTTAATCATAATTTATCGGATAATATATAAATCAACCTATGCTTTACATAAACAAAATAAAATTATATATATCTTTTAAATTCACAAATAACTTAATGAAATTAAGTTACTTCCCTACGTCCATATTGTAAACATATTGTTTCTCCAGTGGACTTATCCATAAAGTTCTAAAATACATAAACACTAAATCTCACTTTTCAAAAGGAATGCCTCTTAGTACCTCTTTTATTTCTGACTTGATCAATTTACAAATTTTTTTAGTTCCATTATTTTTTATGGTCTCTTTTTGTCTCATTCTTCCTAGGTTTCAATTATCTGAAAAATTATAATTTTATTAAAAGTGGGTAATTTGTTTTAATAATAGGTAATTAAAGGTGTCATTTCCCAAAAACGTCCGAAATAGATGCCAAAAGTGGATAATATACTTTCCTTCGTTTACCCATTCACCAGCTTCCCTATTTATAAAATAACGGCTATTGTTGAGTTTTTTTCCCAGCAACAACCGTTTATACAATTATATCCAATCAGAAACTTTATCGGAACCCTTTAATCAGATCCATCTCCATGCCCAAGTACAGGTGTATATGGTTCCAGTTTTTGTGCCAATGTCATTTCATCTTCCGCATCACGTTTTTCTGCAATCTTCTGAAAATACTCCTGTGCACATAACTGATTCTCCGCGGAAATAGTCTTCAACCAAGTACCATCAGCCTGCATAATATGTGCTTTCTGGTTATCAGACAATTCAATATCCACCATCTGTTTTAAACGCCGCTTGATCTCCGGATCTTCAATAGGTACCATGAGCTCCACACGATCATTTAAATTTCTTGGCATCCAGTCAGCACTGCTTATATAAAGTTCCTCACGTCCCCCATTTCGGAACCAGAATATCCTGCTGTGTTCCAAAAAACGTCCCACTATACTGCGCACTGTAATATTATCACTTACTCCGGGAATCCCCGGAATCAGAACGCAGATGCCACGCACAATCAATTCAATTTTTACTCCCGCCTGCGATGCCTCATACAATTTTTCAATAATCCCCTTGTCTAAAAGAGAATTCATTTTCGCAATCATATGGGCATCTTCCCCATTTTTCGCAAAATGGATTTCCCTGTCAATGAGTTCTATGCAGCGTTGCCTCAAGTTAATTGGCGCTACAATAAAAGAATCCCAGATTGGCGGGTCAGAATATCCAGAAAGAAGATTAAAGAAAGCTGATGCATCAATTCCAAAACGGTCATTGCAGGTCAGTATCCCTAAATCTGTATAAAGCTTCGCTGTTGACGCATTATAATTTCCGGTCGCTACATGAACATAACGACGGATCCCATCTTTTTCACGACGGATGACAAGAGTACATTTGGAATGAGTTTTAAGTCCGACCAAACCATAGATGACATGGGCTCCCGCCTTTTCCAACCGCCTTGCCATAAGTATATTATTGGCTTCATCAAAGCGGGCCTTTACTTCCATCAAAACAGTGACCTGTTTCCCATTCTGAACAGCTTTTTCCAGCGCCTGGACAACAGGACTTGAAGAACTGACACGATAGAGTGTTTGCTTGATTGCCAACACATCTTTATCATTTGCTGCCGAATACAAGAAATTAACTACTGATTCATCAAAAGACTCATAGGGAAGATGAATCAACAGATCTTTTTCCCGGATCATATCAAAAATATTTGTTTCCGGAGTACGCTTCAGCTCGAGCATGCTCCAGGGCGAATGCGGATGTGCCTCGGGATAGCGGAGATGATTATATCCCTTTATGCCGCAAAATCCAAAAAATACAGTCATATCCAAAGGCCCGTCAATTTGATACATATCTTCTTTTTCAAGATTCATTTCCTGTGTCATGAATCGCCGCATAAACCGGCTCGTTCCCACTTCGAACTCAAGGCGTACCGCTTGCCCACGCTGCCGTTTCTTTAATTGGCGCTCCACTTCCACCACAAGATCCTGGGCATCTTCCTCATCGATATAAAGGTCCGCATCCCTCGTAATCCGGAATGCACGGGCTTCAAGCAGATCATAGCCGACAAAAAATCGTGCTGCATAAAACATAAGCATATCTTCAAGAAAAACGAAACAATGCCTGCTGTTTGCTTCAGATACATCAGGCAGACGGATTATGCGCGGCAGCACAGATGGCACCGGAACAATGGCTGTTTTTACATCAATATCATTTTCTTCATCCATTTCTTCATCACGCTCATTTTTCTCCAAAAGCATGGCGATATTCAGACTTTTGGATGCAAGGAACGGAAAAGGGTGCGAAGAATCCACCGCCATCGGTGTCACTACAGGAAAAATTTCACGTTCAAAATAATTTCCCATCCATTGTTTCTGCCGCTCATCCGCATCCGCCGGCTTTATAAATACAAGCCCTTCTGTCTCCAATTCTTTTAAAATGCCTTTCAAATGCATATATTGCTGGGCGACCAACTTCTGACAGGCATCTGAAATATTTTCCAATTGTTCTGTTGGTGTCATATTCGCAATATCCCGTCTTTTCACACCATTTTCTTTCTGGTGTTTAAGTCCTGCCACACGGATCATAAAAAATTCATCTAAATTAGAACTGGTAATAGCCAGAAACTTTAACTTCTCCAGCAGAGGATTACTGGTATCTACAGCTTCCTGAAGCACACGTTTATTGAATTGCAGCCAGGATAATTCCCGGTTTAAGTAATACCGACTGTTTTTTACATCCGTTTCCATAATCATCTACGCTCCAATTTCACTTCAAGACCATACACATTTTCAAAGAACTCTTTATTTTTATCAAACATCCATGTTTCAAGAGCCGTATTTTCCCTGCTGTCGTATTCAATAATCAAAATATCACCTGTTGCACGAGCTGTTATATCTTTCAATTTCTGCTTTCGAGAAATATCCATGGCACGAACCATACGAAATATGGAAATTAATTTTAAGGCCGTCATCTTCGCCGTATCTGACAAAATACGGAATGGTGTGTCATCATCACTTGGATTTCCCTTATGGTCATAGTACACGACACTTGCCACAATATCTTTTTCTTTATCTGATATGCCAAATATATCCGTACCTCTTATTAAATTCCAGGCATGCGCCTGCGAATCCAGAAGATTTACATATTTTCCAATTTGATAAAGAATAATCGCCATCCGCAGAAGAAATTCGTCCCGCTTCGTAAGCCCGCTTTTTTTCTTTAAACCGGCAATAATTACATGGCTGTACAGTTCAAGGGCCTTTGTATGGAGCGGTTCATAATAATAGGCCGCGGCAATAGATCGTGTCAATTCAATGTTTTGCGTCTGCATATATAAGATAAAAGGTTCTTTTACTTTCTCTGCTCCATAAAACATAGTCACCGCTTCGACAAAAGTTGTCCCAAACATCAAAATATGTTCTACGGGAACATTGTCCAATATTTCTTTATATATATGAATAGTAGGAAGAACTGTCATTGCCCATTGCTCACTGACATAGTACTTTTGTCTTGTACGTGATGCTGAAAGTGATCCTGCTTCCATATACAACTTTTTAAATGCATCTGCTTTAACTTCCGCCTTATTTTCCGCATCCATGCTAAGTTTCATCAAACTTGCAATAATTCGGGCTTCTCTTCCGGACAAAATAATACTGTTCGGATGATACCTTTTAATCGCCCCCCACAAAGGGCTCATAATTGCATGGATATATTCCGCCATCGCCTGCGGAAAATCAAGAGAATCCCTTTGATTCTGCTTAAATGTTTCCAACAGACGAAGCGTGCCGATATGCACATTATGCTGATACCGCAAAGAACCATTTTCCCAGGCTGTCAACCCTACGCAGCCTGACGTAATATCCACAAAAAGCAAATTATCTCCATAATCATATCTCTTGCCGTTTCTGCTTTTTTGTATGAGATACTGAAGAAGATAATGCTTGTAATAAATCTCCTGCGGCATATCCACTACATCCACATGAAATCCCGTATTCACATGAATCAAATCCAGCACGGGCCTGCGATTTTCCGCTTCTCTGAGGATTGCTGTAGCATATACTTTATAATCAGTTACACAATAGTCCCGCAGCAGCTGTTTCAGCCCGTTCAGCATATCACAAAGTCGTCGTATAGAAGTAAAAGACAATTTCTTATTAATAAATACTTCTTCCCCAAAAGTTGTTTCTTTCCTTACCTCTTCAATCACTCTGATGGTATCCGCATCTTTATACTCTACAATACGCATAGAAAGGCTGGAAGATCCGATATGAATGATTCCATAAACAAATGAATTCTCTTCTGCCATTTAACTCCCCTCGCTTCCGCGGATAAATTATACATGAAATGCATCTTTTCATATTTATTATACTAAAAAACACCGTATCCTGCGTATATATTAAAGAAAAAGACACCATGTTTTCCTACACGAATTTTAATCACCACAGCTTTTTTATGTATTGTAAAATAGTAATAACCGTACGGCAAGAAAGGGGTAAATTATGAACCGCATCGCTATCATTGATCTTGGCTCCAATTCCATCCGCTTCATCATCATCTCTGTCAGCGCCAAAGGAATTTATCAACTCATATATCAGGAAAAACGTTCTATCCGCCTGGCGGAAGGAATGAGCGATGATTCTCCGTTTCTTACGGATGCCGCACAGAACCGTGCAATTGACTGTCTCAAGGTATATGCACATCTTGCCAAAGTTCACCAGGTGACAAAGACACTTGCAGTTGCCACGGCTGCCGTACGAACAGCCCGCAACGGTTCTTCTTTCCTGAAGCGTGTTCATTCCGCTGCCAATATTCCCATGACGATTATCAGCGGGAAGCAGGAAGCTGCACTCGGTTTTTCCGGAGTGATACATACGATTGACACATCGGAATTTCTACTTTTTGATTTAGGCGGCGCCAGTATAGAAATATCCTTGGTAAAAAACAAAAAGCAGCTGCATTCTGTCAGTATTCCCATAGGTGCTGTCAGTTTGACGGAAAAATTTAAATCTTCCGGTCTCCTTTCCGCAGCAAAAATAAAACATATCCGCTCCTACATAAAAAGTAAACTTCAATCTATTCCCTGGCTTCCCAAGTCTCCTATTCCCGTCATCGGTATAGGCGGCACAATCCGAAACCTGGCGAAAATACACCAGAGATACTCTGGTTATCCTCTTTCAAAACTCCATAATTACAAAGTATCCTCACAAGGATTACTTTCCGTGATACATATGATTTTAAAATCTTCACCGGAAGAACGAAGAAAAATACCGGGACTTTCTGCTGAGCGTGGAGATATTATAAATGCAGGTGCTCTTATTGTCAGAGAAATCCTTACTTTGACAAAAGCCGAATCTCTCACCATTTCCGGCTGCGGTCTCCGTGAGGGGCTTTTCTATCATTGGTATGATCCCATTTACGACAAAAACAAAGAGCTTCAGCATAATATGCTCCTGTCTTCCGTACGAAACTATTATTCCACACTTCCGCTAAAAGATCATGACCATACCCGTTATGTGACTGCTCTCGCCTTATCCATGTTCGATCAGTGGCGGAAAATATATCAAATGCCTGATCGAATGCGTACTTTATTGCACATGGCCGGATTGCTTCACGATGCGGGACAAGTCATTAATTATTACAGCCATGCACGCCACAGCGCTTATATGACAGCCAATGCACATATATTCGGGTGGTCTCACAAAGAACAGGTCCTATGTGCTTTGATTACAGCTTTTCACCATGGCTTTTCGGGAAAAATACTGAAATCCATAAAAGAAACACAAATACTCACAGAGAAAGAAATTGACAGGGTAAAAATTCTTTCTGCTTTTCTTGCTTTAGCGGAGAGTTTGGATGAAAACCACGAGCAATGCATTTCTCAAGTCATCTGCACTTCTACGCCAAGTTCTCTGAATATTCATATTTACTTGAACAGAGATAATTTCATCGTCCCTGCCCATGCAACAAAAAAAATTATTTCCGCTTACGAAAAGCTATGCCATTATCCGCTTACAATCCAGTGGTTTCCCTCCAGCAGGCAGAAAGATTTAATAAAAGAAATGGCACGGTCCCTATAATTAAAAAGGAGAATCATCATTGAAGTAAATGAGATTCTCCTTTTTACATGCCGATAGTCAGCGGTTATCTATTTTTTCGGGGTCCAAATCATGACGCAGAAGTCTGAATCTTGCAAAATCACGCCACTCAGTATTCGGAATTCCATAATTGCAGTAAGGGTCGATCGACAGTCCGCCTCGAGGAAGAAACTTTCCCCATACCTCAATAAAACGCGGGTGCAGCAATTTAATCAAGTCGGTCATGATAATATTGACACAATCCTCGTGAAAGTCCCCATGATTTCTGAAGCCGAACAGATATAACTTAAGTGATTTACTTTCCACAATATACTTATCAGGAATGTATGAAATATAAATTGTTGCAAAATCCGGCTGCCCTGTCTTCGGACAAAGGCTCGTAAATTCAGGGCAATTAAACTTCACGAAATAATCTCTGTCATCATGTTTATTAGGGATCTTTTCCAATACATCAGGATTATAATCAAAAACATATTTTGTATGCTGATTGCCCAAAGCTTTTAATTCATCAACACCTTCTCTTATATTTCCCATGATATTTCTCCTTCCAATATAAGTCTATGAATATCAAATACCACAAAAGGGATCTGCCGCTATTGATCATGCACCATATAAAACACGGGCATAAATCACTGCAACTGTAAACAATATAATCAATAGCATGAATATATAATCTATCCCTTTAGGAGAAACACTTTCCATAAAAGTTCGGGTAGAACTGCCGAACCCGCGAAGCTCCAAAGAAAGCGCCATCGTTTCACTGCGTCCGAGAGAACGAAGCATTAACGGCCGTACCACCGACATATAACGTTTTACCTGTTTAATGAAATTGCCTTCAATTGCCAGTCCCCTGCATGACTGCGCCTCAGCAACAGCTTTATTCTCTTCCATAAAATCCGGTACGAAACGAAGCCCTGCGGTAAACATAAAAGCGTATTCATAGGGCACTTTCAATTGTTGTACCATCGCCGCCGTCAGATCCTGCAATCTGACAGTAGCAAGCAGATAAATGAATATGATAGTCATGCCAAGCATACGGAGCGCCGCTACTGCACATTCCTTCTCCGTTCCACCTCCGATATATTCAATCAGTCCCAAAAAGAACGCAAAAACGCAAAGCATCATTAAAGCTTTTACATTCTTAAATAACTCATTGGAAACCAAAAGAATGATCAGTTCCAACACACACAGAAGCGCAAGGCTGAAAGGCTCTCTGAAGATAATGGCCCACACGGCTGTTCCCAGTGTCAGCAATATTTTTGTCAATGGAACCAGATTTCTCATCGTACTCTCTCCTTTCTGATTTCTAGGAACTTAGCGCAGAATGTATCCATATCTTTGCAATACGGCGCCCCCGGAAGACATCGCCCCAATAATACGGCGGGAGGATATGTCAATCCCCAAATTCCGGGACGGTTTTCCTCCGAAAACAAGTCTGACGGCACCCCGTCAAATACTATCTCTTTATTGGCTACAACAATAACCCGGGTACAGTTTTTTGCAACCACATCCATGTCATGGGTAACCAAAAGAATGGTAATTCCTTTTGCTTTTAACTGATCCATAAGGCTCATTAATTTTTTCTTTTCCCGTCCATCCTGCCCGCTTGTCGGTTCATCAAGCACTAAATATTCCGTATTCATCGCAAGGCCGGATGCGATAGCCACTCTTTGCTGATCCCCGCGGGAAAGCGTTCTCGGATATGCATCAGCTAACTCCGAAATATCAGTATCCGCCATAGCCCGGTCAACCAGTTCATCTAGTTCACTGCCACGCTTCCCCTGCTGATAAGGGCCGAAACCAATTTCTTCCCGAACAGTAGGCATGAACATTTGCCGCTCCGGCTGTTGAAATACATAACCGATAAAACGGCTTCTTTTGGCTGCACCTTCATCAGTTACGTTTTTACCGTCATAAATAATTCGACCCTCCGTAGGTTTTTCCAATCCGGTAAGGAGTCTCGTTACCGTTGTCTTTCCGCTGCCGTTTCGACCTGTAACAGCAATAAATTCACCTTTCCCAAAAGATACGGAAACATCAGATAAAATGACTGGAGTTTCTTTACTATAGCGGAAGGTCACATGTTCCATTTCAAGCATTACGCACTCCTCCGGATTCCATCGAATTCAATACGGAATATTCCGCATCTTCTATATTTAAGAATGATCTTTCAAATTTTATACCGGCCTGTTCCAGCCTGAGCTGTGCCAAGTATATATCAGGAATCGCTTCTTCATAAATATGATTCCGTTTCATATCACGCATGACCTGCTCGGGACTTCCATCGCTGATAACATGTCCTTTATCCATAAGAATGAATCTTTTGGCGTAAGGCAGCGTCGCTTCCAGATGATGTTCTGCGACAACAACGGTAAGTTTTTCTTTCTGATTCAATTCTCCGACCATTTCATAGAATTCATGAATACCTTCCGGATCCAGCGCGCTGGTCGGTTCATCAAACACAAGAACTTTCGGCTCTTCCGCTAAAACGGCTGCTACGACGAGACGCTGTCTCTGTCCGCCGGAAAGGGTAGAAACCTTTCTTTCCTCCAGTCCGTCAAGATGTACTTTCCTGAGCGCCTCTGCCGACCGTCGTCGTATTTCTTCCGGTGAAAAGCCATGGTTTTCCAAAGTGAAGGCCATCTCTTCCCCTACAGTCATCGTTACAATTTGGGCAGAATAATCTGAAAGTATCACGCCGATGCTGGAAGCAAGATCTGCAATTCCGGTTTGCGTGACCGCCTTGCCGCCGGTAAAAACCATTCCTTTCATTGTCCCGCCATAGTAATGGGGAATTGCTCCCGCCATAGACATGAGAAGCGTCGTTTTTCCTGCGCCGTTAGGCCCTGTGATGACAACAAAAGACCCCTGTTCTATATTAATACTCACATTTTTCAAGGCCGGTGCATTTGAAAATAAATAGGAATAAGAAAGATGCTCTACACTGATCACCCCATTCCCCTTTTGCTGCAAATTCAAATGACTGTGATTACTGTCCTCCACATCGGATTCTGTCATATACTGCATGGATCTAAATAATTTGAGGGCGGGAAAATATAGAAAAGGTGTAATAATCGCATTTCCTACTCCAACAAGAGCTACCATAGGAAGAATACCATACAGATATACGCTGATCGGTATCCCCACCACTACGGTTAAAATGGAAACGAAAATGAACCCGCTGACTAAAGTCGTAATAAATCCCGCAATAGCAGGCCTTAAAGAAAATCTGCCGATTTTAAATGGCGGAACGGAATGGGCAAAAAAGCCTGCCACATAAGCACCTGCAGACTCACTGGCAAAATCACCATACGGAAACGCGGACTTCGAAGTAAATACTTCCATAAGCGCTGCCACCATACAGATCCCCAGGCATTGCCGATAAGATGGCTTTGTCAGTAATATCGCCACTACATAAGTCGCAATCATCCAGTTCGGAGTAAAGCCGGCAACCGATGGAGAAACCAAGTGGAGCAGCATACCGATTGCCAACATCAGTGTGGAAATCGTCAGCCAGCGAAACCGACCGCCCCTCGCTTTTGTATAAATTAAACTTGATACATCTTTTACTGCTTCCATGCATCTTCCCCCTTAGAAAATCTTTTCCTGATCTTCCACAAATAAAAAATCCTTTCATTCCCCCTGCATTATGCAAAGGGACGAAAGGAAATATTTCCGCGGTACCACCCTCATTGACTAAAGTCCGGCTCTCATGGTCATTATAAACCACTATCTCTATAACGGAAGCCTTCCGGCAGTTCCTACCCCATATGGCTCGGACTGCATCTTGTGGGCCCATTCATAATACCGGCTGTATCGGACTCCCACCTGCGCCGACTCTCTCGAACAGCTCATTATTACTACTCTTCCCAGTCATTGATATTAAGAGAAGTATATCACTCCATTTTTTAAGTGTCAATAAAATTTATCGTCAAACATTTAATAAAAACCGCAAAAAAACATCATTCTCATCAGACAGCTTTACACGGCAATCAATCCCTGGCATGGTGAACAACCAACTGAGGAAATGGAATTTCTATCCCCGCTTCATCAAATGCATTCTTCACCTTAATATATAAATGGTTCTGCGCTTCATTGTACTTTGAGCGCTCTACCTGCGCCCGCACATAGATTCGAATACTTGATTCACCCATACTGCTTACATAAATGGGCAGCTCCGCTCCATTCAACACATATGCATCGGCGCTGAATAATTTCTGTAAAAGTTCTACGCACTTCGCCAAATCCGTGTCATAAGCCACATCAAAAGTAAATTCTATATTCCTTGTTTCAAAAAATGAATAATTTTTGATGACACTGTCTGTAAGCCTTGAATTGGGTATGACGATCATTTGATTTCCCAGCGTGGATATTTCCGTGTACATAACGCGTATATCCACAACGGATCCTTCGCTATCCCCTACTTTGATATAATCCCCTACACGAAACGGTCGGAAAATAAGGATAAAAATCCCTGATGCCACATTCCCGATATTATCCTTAAGCCCCAATCCGATAGCAAGACCAATCCCGCCAAAAGCAGCCGCCAACGTTGCCGGAGCCACCCCTGCTGCTGACAGCGCCATAATAATAACTCCGGCAAGACATAAGAAAAATATAATTTCCGAAATAAAGCTGATTGCGGATGGCTCTACATTACTCCGTGCAAGCAGTCGGCGGACAACCCCACGCAGCCAGCAGCATATCATGTACCCGATGCTGAAGATAATAATCGCCTGAAAAATATCTACGCCTTTTGTTACTGCAAAATTTTTGACACCACTGATTAAGCCGGCTGTCATATCCAATTCATTATTTACTACTTTCTCCACAACATTTCCACTCACCTGGCAGCCTACCTCCTTGCTGTATGAAATTTCACTTTATTCCCGCCGCATGTTCTCCGGCTTTCACAATCGATTCAATAATCATTGTTGTCGTCACAGAGCCTACGCCGCCGGGAACAGGTGTCACAGCGCCGGCCACAGGAAACACATTTTCATAATCCACATCTCCGACAGTCTTGCCATGGATCCGATTAATTCCTACATCAAGAACTATGGCTCCTGGCTTAACCATATCTGCAGTGACACAACCCGCTTTCCCTACAGCCGTAACAAGTATATCGGCCTGCTGTGTTATCTCGGACAGGTTCTTTGTCCGTGAATGGCAAATTGTCACAGTAGCATTTTTTTGCATAAGCATCATGGCAACCGGCTTTCCAATCACATTGCTTCTGCCAATGATAACAGCATGTTTCCCTTCGACAGAAATCCCATAATGTTTTAATATCGCCATCACCGCACGGGGCGTACCGCCAAATAATCCATCTTTTCCTGAAAATAATCTGCCCGCATTCACCGTCGTTAATCCATCCATATCTTTATCGGGATGAATCATCTCTATCATTTTCTCTTCATGAATATGACCGGGCAACGGCATCATCATGAGAATCCCAGTAATAGATGGATTTCCATTCAATGCCTGTATCAAAGCGCCTAATTCATCTTCTTTTACATTCTCAGGCTTTTCATACAGCTCCGTCCCGATCCCATAAGACAAAGCCGCTTTCTTCATAAACTCTGCATACATATGAGAAGGCTTGCTGCTCCCCGCCAGAATAACCGCAAGTTTGAGAGTACAGCCTCTCTCCTTCAGAACGTCAATCCGTTCCCGTATATCTTTCTCCAACGCCGCTGCCGTAACTTTCCCGTCAAGTATCATATCCGCCTCTTAAAACAGTCCCGTAATATGACCTTCATCATCCACATCAATCCGTTCTGCTGCCGGGTGTTTCGGCAATCCAGGCATTGTCATAACCTTTCCAGTCAAAATGACAACAAATCCTGCTCCTGCCGCGACACGGCAGTCACGCACATGAAGAGTGAACCCTTCCGGCGCTCCCAGTTTAGACGGATCATCTGAGAAAGAGACTGGGGTTTTCGCGATACATACCGGCATCCGCCCATACCCCATTTCCTCAATGTGTTTCAATTCTTTCTCCACATTGGAATCATATTGTACATCAGCAGCCCCATAAATTTCTTTCGCAATGGTTTCGATCTTCTGCTTTAAAGTTAAATCAAGATTATATAAAGGCTTATAGTCAGAACCGCGTTCCACCGCAGTCAGAACCTTCCTCCCCAATTCAAGCGCTCCTTTTCCGCCGCAGGCAAATACATCAGAATCGGCAACTTGGACGCCTGCGCTTTCACAAGCCTCATAGATCACTTTTTTCTCTTCTTCTGTATCCGAAGGGAATAAATTCAACGCTACCACAAGAGGGACTCCATATTTCTTTACATTAGAAATATGACGCAGTAAATTCGGCAGTCCTCTCCTGACTGCGTCCGGATCCGATTCGGTCAATTCATTTTTTGCTTTTCCGCCATTCATTTTCAATGCACGAACAGTCGCTACAAGAACAACCGCTGCCGGATGGAGCCCGGCAAACCGGCATTTGATATCAAGAAATTTTTCAGCGCCGAGGTCTGCGCCGAACCCGGCTTCTGTCACTACATACTCCGCTAAATGCAGTGCGGTCTTCGTCGCAATCACGGAGTTACAGCCATGAGCAATATTGGCAAAAGGTCCGCCATGAATAAATGCAGGCACATGCTCCAATGTCTGCACCAGATTTGGCTTCAACGCATCTTTCATGAGTGCCGTCATCGCACCTTCCGCATGGATATCCCCTGCACGAATCGGCTGATTATCATAAGTGTAGCCAATAATAATGCGGGCAAAGCGCTCCTTCATATCTTTTACGGAAGATGCAAGACAAAGAATAGCCATGATTTCGGATGCAACAGTAATATCAAAGCTGCCTTCCCTGGGAACGCCATCCGCATGTCCCCCCAAGCCGATAACGATATGCCTGAGCGCACGGTCATTCATATCCATAACACGGTTCCAGACCACACGGCGCGGATCAATTTGAAGCTCATTCCCTTGCTGGATATGATTATCCGTCATGGCTGCAAGAAGATTGTGAGCCGCCGTAATGGCGTGGAGATCTCCCGTAAAATGAAGATTAATATCTTCCATAGGCACTACCTGGGAATATCCGCCTCCCGCCGCACCGCCTTTAATGCCCATACAAGGCCCGAGGGACGGTTCCCGCAGACAAATCATGACTTTCTTATCAAGCTGTGTCAACGCTTGTCCCAGACCTACGGTTGTCGTTGTTTTTCCTTCTCCCGCCGGTGTGGGGGAAATAGCCGTGACCAGAATTAATCTGCCTTCCTGCCTGTCTTCCACAGCTTTTGCAAACTTTAAGGAAATCTTTGCTTTGTACTGTCCATAATTTTCCAGATCTTCCGGCGGAATGCCAATCTTTTCCGCAATCTCACAAATTGGTTTCAATTCAGCCCTCTGTGCTATTTCGATATCACTTAACATTTTCTTCCCCCTTTATTCTTACCGAACATTTTCTTAATTATAGCATAGACCTATGTATCACAGACTTAATATTCCGGACTCATCGTAAATAAAAATAGCCTCTTCCATTAACGAGAAAAGACTATTTCCTATACTATGAATCAGAAAAATGAACTCTTATATTATCGCCGCGCTGTACTGTTTCTCCGGCACCGGGCGACTGTGAATCTGCACTTCCATTTCCGTCAGGCTGGAACCCCAACCCCGCTTTGTACAGCCATTCACCAACTTCACGAATAGACCATCCGTAAAAGTTCGGAAGAAGAAAGGCTTTTTGATCCTTGCCCGGCAATGCAGGCAGATTGTCATTATTGTATCCCCCTGTGCCCGCAGAACTTATCCTTTTTTCTTCCATAGCGGGTATTCCCATATACCGCATAATCTGTCCCATGGTCTCTTTGAATACCGGCGCCGCCACCTGTCCGCCATAATACACGCCCCGCGGATTATCTAAAACAACAAGGCATATAGCTCTCGGATCTTCCGTCGGACCGAACCCGCAGAAAGACGCAATATATTCATTTTCCAAATATCCACCTTTGACGGGATCTATTTTCTGCGCGGTTCCTGTTTTTCCCCCCATGTGGTATCCGGGAACACGTGCATTGATACCGCCGCCTTCAGACACTTCTTTTTCCATCATATCCTTGACTTCATCAGCCACTTTTTTAGACACCGGGTTTCCTACATATTCAGTTTCATACACTTTATTAACAGAGCCGTCAGGATTATTAACGGTTCTTAAAATATGAGGTTTTACCACTTGCCCCCCATTGGCAAGAGCACTATATGCCTGCAGCATCTGCAGCGGAGTCACCGCTATACTCTGTCCGATAGACATGGTCGCCACATCAATATCCCGCATGTCATCCGGATTAAACAGAATGCCCGCTCCTTCTCCGGGAAGTTCTATCCCTGTCGGTTTTCCGAAACCAAATCTCAAAGCATATTCCGTCAAGGTTTTCCCACCTGTCAAAAGACCGATATGGGCAAACCCTGTATTGATTGAATATTTAATAATATCCACCAATTTTACATCACCATATGCCCCATCATCCCAATTTCGGATTGCATGTCCCGACGCCCAAATTTTACCGGGATCATGCCAGACTGTTTCCGTGGAGTATGTTCCTGCATCAAGTGCGGCTGCAGCAATAATCGGTTTAAAGGTCGAACCCGGTTCATAAATATCAGTAATTGCTTTATTTTTGAAATCCTTTTCTACTGCCTTTTCAAAATGATTTGGATCATAGGTCGGACGATTTCCCAACGCCAGAATCTCTCCTGTTTTAGGATCCATTACGATAATAATCCCGCCCTGAGCTTTCGTCTTCGTCATAGCCCGATCCAAAGCACGTTCTGCATAAAACTGTATTGTCTGATCGATTGTCAGATAAACAGAGTTTTCCCCTTTGGATTTATAAGGCGTTAACGCGGATTCCATAATAGGATTTCCTTTGGCATCAATGCGCATCCTGACTGAATTTGCTTCTTTACTGCGTTTAAGGATGTCTCCCAGATACAGTTCCAATCCGTCTAAAGCCTTATCGTCGACTCCGACAAAACCAATTACATTGGCCAATAATCGGCCATTGGGATAGTATCTTTTACTTTCTTCCCTAAATCCTAAAAACCTTTCCCAGTCTTTTGATTTTAAGAGTTCCTCTACCTTAAGAGCCTCTTCCGGTTCCATTAACCGTTTAATCCAAACAAATCGTCCCTCTTGTGAAAATTTTTTTAAAAGTTCTTCCTCCGATATATTCAAAATTGGAGAAAGTATTTCTGCCATTTCAATCTTATTTATATTTTTTTGTTTATTCAGCGTGGCAGGATCACAATATAAGGATTTAACCATTACAGAAATTGCCAGCTGATTGCCGTTACGATCATAAATCGTACCGCGGGGAGAATATAACTCTTCATTTTTTTCCACTTCATTCTTCGCCAAAGCTACGTATCGCGCATGATCAAAAATTTGTACATATGCAAGACGTCCTATTAAGATGACCATAACGGTAAGAAAAAATCCCAGCAGCCATTTGGCACGATTATTCCTTATTCTCCTTGGACTATTCATCTTCATTATGACGTCTCCTATACCTTACCGCAGCATCGAGCAGGGCTTCTTTCTCATTCTTTAGCGTCCCATTCTGGACGCGAAAAAGTAAATTGGCCATCCCATCAGCTACCGCCGGCCGCAAAGCATCAATCACCCGCCTGTCGTACCGAAGATCTTTTGTAGACACAGGCATCATCTGACATAACTCCTCCATATATTTTCCAAAAGAAGAATGTCCTTCCGTAGCGTTCTCATCTTTCCCACAGCCAATGATATCCGCATTGCATAATGCCGTCAATTCACCAATCCCCTCTTTCATATCGGCAGATGAGCTAAATTGTTTGCCTCTTGCAAGCTGTCTTAACCACTTTTCCACATTCGCTTCAGGTACATTGGCAAAATAATGATAACGCATATGGTTTTCTACCAGCCAGACAACGCGTTTGGCAAAAGCAGCCGGGAATCTCCAACGACGGAAAATCTCCGCTGCCATTTCCGCCCCTTTCAAATCATGTCCATAGTCTGTATATTTCCCATCTTTTATTCTGCGTACACCAGGCATCCCCTTTCCCACATCATGCAGAAGAGCGGCCCAGCGGAAAAGCAACGTAGGCGGCGCCGCATTTACAACAGCTAAAGTATGATACCAGCCATCAAATTTATGAAATTTTTTTTGCTGCGGTAAATCCACCAGGTGTGATAACTCCGGCAAAATCCTAACAGCTTCCGTCCGGCCGTTTTCACGGATACGGCAGCTGCATTCATTCAAGCCGGTACGAACCAATAAATCCAATCCTCGTGCTGCAAAAGGAGAAACAAGAAGCTTTTCCACTTCCTCTCTCACCCTTTCCAGCGATAACCCCGAAACTCTGTCAAAAGCGGATGCCATTCCGCGGACTAAACTCTTATCCGCCATGAAATCTAACTGCCCGATGAAACGGCATGCCCGAAAAAGGCGAAGCGCATCTTCACGAAATCGTTCCTCCGCCTTTCCCACAGTTCTCAATTTTTTATTTTCCAAATCCTTTGTTCCATCAAAATAGTCATAAACTACACCATCCCTGCCAAGAGCCAAGGCATTCACTGTAAAATCTCGGCGGGACAAATCCTCCTTAAGAGTAGATGAAAACGTTATATTTTCGGGACGGTGGCTGTCCTGTCCGTAAAACTCATTTCTAAACGTAGTGACTTCATACGCGATATGGTTAATAACGACAATAACCGTACCGAACCGCCTTCCGGCACCGTCAACGGTTTTCCATCCATTCCTACCCATAACGGAAATAATTTCTTCCGGTTTTGCAGAAGTAGTAATATCCCAATCATGAGGTGCTTTAGCCAAGAGCAAATCTCTCACACATCCGCCGACCGCATACGCTTCATATCCGCTATTTTCAAGCGCATTAATAATAGCAGATGCATTCCTGTCCATTTTGCCGCGATCTGCATCTACAGCATCGTATTCAAATTCTTTTTTTAGAAGCTGCTCTTTTATATCATCCATAAAATTCATGTACACCGACTTTCTCCAATTTTCTTAATCATATACGATTTTTTTTTGCAGTGCAATAAACGGACAATCACCAGCAAGATAAAACCGCCTGCCCGCAAAGACAGACGGTCTTGTCCCCATCCCCATTTACAAATCAGTCTTTATACTGTTCCGGCAATTCAGTTACTCTTGCTACACCAGACTCAATAGCCGCTTTTGCAGATGCTTTTGCTACTGCATGAGGCACACGCGGATCAAATACATCAACCACTACATATTCAGGCTTAAGCTTTTCATCGGAAACCAGGTCTGCCAGTGCATGAGCCGCTGCCAGTTTCATCGGTTCATTAATCTGTCGGGCACGGACATCAAGGGCACCACGGAAAAGCCCCGGGAATACAGAAGAATTATTTACCTGGTTCGGCATATCGCTTCTGCCTGTACCAAATACATAAACGCCCAATTCCTGTGCATCAGACAACATCATTTCCGGAATCGGATTTGCCATGGCAAAGACAACATTCTTTTCCGCCATCGTCTTGATTGCTTCTTTATGCATTTCTTTGAATGCTGCCGGTGCAGAAGTAGCCAAAAGGATATCCGCACCTTTTACTGCGTCCGCAAAAGTTCCTTGGCGATTTTCCGGATTAACCTGTTTCGCCAATTCCTTTTGTACACGGTTCAATCTTCCGTCATCATAGAGAATCCCCTTGCTGTTCAAGACCGTCATATTTTCCGGTTTGACGCCATCTTCCAGGAGCAGTCTTGCAATAGCCGTGCCTGCCGCGCCTGCGCCAAACATAACCACCTTGGCTTCACCGATGCCTTTTTTAATCAGACGAAGCGCGCCGAGAACAGCAGCCAAAGCCGCAATGGCGGTTCCATGCTGATCATCATGGAACACAGGGATATTCATGGTTGCTTTCAGTTCATCTTCAATATCGTAGCATTTGGGGGAAGAGAAATCTTCCAAATTGATGCCGGCAAAAGATTTCTCCAAAATTCGAATAGTGCGAACTATTTCATCCTTGTCTTTTGTATTGAGCACAATCGGAATGGCATCAATATTGCCAAAACGTTTGTAAAGGGCGCTTTTGCCTTCCATGACAGGCATAGCCGCAGCCGGTCCAATATCGCCTAATCCCAATACACGGGTACCATCAGAAATAACGGCGACAACATTTCCCCGCCAAGTCAGTTCCAAAGATTTATCTTCTTCTTCCTTAATAGCCAGGCATGGAGCTGCAACCCCAGGTGTATAAACAACTGCCAAATCATGGCTGTTTTCCATTTTTGCATTCAATCCCGTTTTAATCATCTGATGTTTTTCATTTCTTAATTGCATCGCTTCATCTCTGATATCCATTATTTTCCTCCTTCAAACCCGATATCTGTTTTTTCAACCCACAAACATTTATATACTAAATACGCCCGGCTGGTAACTCTTTTTACTTTATCAGTTTTGCAGCCTTATGTATTTAATAACACAATTATATCACAGGCAGCTTTCTGCATATTATATGCCCGCCTCTTTTAATTTTTTCAGCATCGCGTCAACAGCTTTTCCGCGGTGGCTTATTTTATTCTTTTCCTCCATGGATAACTCCGCCATTGTCTTTCCAAATTCCGGCAGATAAAACAACGGATCATATCCAAATCCGCCTGTTCCTTTATAAAAATCGCGAATAATTCCGTTACATCTGCCTTCCGCGGTAATCTCCATTCCATCGGGCCACACGACAGCAATCACGCACATATAGTGTCCCCGGCGTGCTTCTCCGCGATAAGGACGCAAAACTTCCACCAGTTTTTGATTATTCGCTTCGTCATTCCCATGAACGCCTGCATACCTGGCCGAGTATACACCCGGTTCATTTCCCAATACATCCGCTATAATTCCGGAATCATCTGAAAGCACCGGCAAATTCACAGCTTCAGCATAGTAACGGGCTTTTTGCAGCGCATTCTCCCTAAAGGTGGTTCCTGTTTCTTCCGGTTCCGGTATATCCGCTATATCCGCGATAGGAATCACTTCCCACCCAATCTCAGAAAAGCGCTTTTGAAATTCCCTTATCTTCCCCTGATTACGGGTGGCCAAAACAACTTTCATATATCCTCCTGAATCAGCAAAATAATTAAGATTTCCCCATCATAAGCTGTACCGCTCTCTTCTTAGATTCCCGCCAGTTTGCCGCCGCTGCAGACAACTCCTTCACAGATGTCCGGCAAAGTTCCGTTACTGTAGAAATGCCTTCTTCCGGAGCATCAGGAAATGGAATCCGCATTAATCGGGAACTTTTCAGCCCTAACGCATCTCCCGCATGAATTGTCTCAAGGAATAACGTTCCCACAGGCCCGTCAAGATACATTTTCATATATTCCCCTGTATACTTTCCTTTTGACCGGATCACCGTAATTGCCGCATCCGCTACCATGGTTCCCTGTTTGTTATAAACGACAGCGGTATATACCCTGTTCCGGCTGGCGGCCAGCAGTAAATCTCCGGATCTTACCTTTGTCCCGATAATTGGTTTGGAAATACTCATCTCTTCTATTAAATCTGCGCAAAGACCTGTATCTTCCAATATGGCGGCTTTAGAAACCTTTAAAATCCGCCCGGAAAAAATCTTTTCCTTTTCTACAAGGAAGAACTCTTTTTCGATCGGCGTTCCCATGTCCACAACGTGAGCACTTAAAATAGCTTGAAGCGCCGTTGAACTATTATAAGCATATACATCATAATTCCAGTCATCAGCTTCAAAAAATTGATCGGCACCGATAGAAAACAGCTTTGTTTTTTGCAAAATGTCATCTTTAATAACTGCTTCACCAAAAGTAACCGGCCCCCTATTTCCTTTTATTATCTCCAGTAAAACAAATTCATCATTTTCAAAAGAGAAGTCGTAGTACCCTGCTAAAGATTTTTCTTTGGCTATCATCCTTTTTATTTCCTGCTCCCTTACCGCCGTATCCGTTATTTGTGTATAAGGCAGCACCACATTCATTTTTGCGTTTTCAAACAAATGCCCTTTGAGCAATGGTACCATTTTTAAAGAATCTTTTTCAAAAAAGAATATATAATCATACAGTTCCTCATCATGGAAAATTTCTTTCTCCAGCATAATCCTCCCCCGTGGGAACAGGTTGGAAAGATTTTTCTTCCATACTTCCGATTTAACAGCAACTGCAATCCGGCAATCGTTCAAATCATAAAAAATTTTAGGCAGCATATATATATAATGATCCGCTCCTGCAAACAGGATTGTTTTCCCCGATTGTTTTGCCTCACTAATAACAAATTCAATAAGTCCGCGTAAATCATCACCTGCCTTAGTAACACCTGTGGCAAAATCCATCGGGTTGATTCTCATGGCAAGCGTATACACATTCGCATAAGCTTCTTCATTTCCCGTATAATCACCAAACTTATCCGAGGTGAGTTTCATATTTTCATACAGGCTTTCAATTGTCACGCCATACTCAGCATTTGTGGGATTTAGGAATAAATTGTAGTCTAAATAACGGGCACGCATAATTTCCGAAAAAATAGATTTTTCAGCAACCCCCATGCGCAGGAAAGATTCTTTCGCCTTTTGGATTTCTTCATCAGTCATAAAGCTTCTCCTTTAATGTCACAATTATTATATGACAGTCCCCTCTAAAAAGCTATATCTTTTATTTAAAGCATACCTTTATTCCTATTTCAATAAAATATAAGCGCAATGAAAAACGCATATGGATGACCATATACGTTTTGTAATCTTCCTGTGAATTAACGCTTGGAGAACTGGCTTGCCTTCCTCGCCTTTTTAAGACCGTATTTCTTACGTTCTTTCATTCTCGGATCACGAGTCAGAAGACCTGCGCTCTTAAGAATCTTTCTATATTCCGGATCAACTTCCAACAATGCGCGGCTGATACCATGACGGATGGCGCCGGCCTGTCCGGAAGCACCGCCGCCCTTTACGGAAGCAATCACGTCATAGACAGCAGTTGTGCCGGTCAGTTCCAGAGGCTGTTTAACGATAATTTCAAGAGTTTTCAAGTCAAAGTAATCATCAAGTACGCGACCATTGATTACGATATTTCCCTGTCCTGCTACCAGACGGACTCTGGCAACGGATGTCTTTCTGCGGCCTGTACCGTAGTATGTAGCTTCTGCCATTTTCATTTCCTTCCCTTCTGGTTAACGGATATCAAACTTCAATTCTTCAGGCTGCTGTGCAGCATGCGGATGTTCGCTGCCTGCATATACCTTCAACTTACGATACATCTGATCCCCCAGCTTCGTTTTGGGAAGCATTCCTCGGATAGCATGCTCAACTACCCACACCGGCTTTTCACGAAGTGCATCACCGGCTTTCTGGTAACGATCTCCACCGATATATCCGGTGTAATGAAAGTATTCTTTCTTCAAAAGTTTCTTGCCTGTCAGAACCACTTTATCTGCGTTAATGATTACGACAAAATCACCTGTATCAACATGTGGTGTAAAGGTCGGTTTATTCTTGCCGCTGAGGACTTCTGCAACTCCTGCAGCCAGACGTCCAAGAGTCTTGCCTTCAGCGTCCACGATATACCATTTACGGGTAACATTGCCCGCATTGGCCATGAATGTGCTTTTCATTCTTACTGATCCTCCTAATAAAAAACGGAACCGCAAGATATAATCCTTCCTCCGGGGCTAGTGGTTTCCGGACAAATCTCACAAGGAGTATTATACCGTTTTAATATATAAGTGTCAAGAAAATTTCATACTGTCTTTCCTGACAAATTAAGCTTTTGCTGAATTAACAATTCATCCTCTTTTGAGATGACACTGCATATTTCTTATTTTCTTAACGGCGCTAAAAAGACCTGAGCTATGCCCAAGCCTTTTAGAGTCAAATTAATTTGTAAAAGAGGGAAGTCCATATCCATCATCCATGGGAGGTGGTGAAAATTCCGATTCCTCTTGCTTCGGCTCTTCTCCCGGCGCATAGATAGAATGATATTTAAAAAGATTTTCAACCTGCTTATGGTTGATTGTCTCCACTTCCAAAAGTGCCTGTGCCATGGCCTCCAGTACTTCTATATTTTCTGTAAGGATACGCATCGTATCATTATAGGCTTCATCCAGATACTTATGCATCTCTTCATCGATAATCGTAGCTACTGTTTCCCCGTAGTTCCTTTCCGAACCAAGCTGCTTGCCGAGGAAAATCTGTTCCTGATGCTCCCCAAAAATCATCGGGCCGAGGCGGTCACTCATCCCCCATTCCATAATCATTTTTCGCAAAATACCTGTAACCTGCTGCAAGTCGCCGGAAGCGCCACTGGAAATTTCCTTAAAAACAATCTGCTCGGCACATCGGCCGCCAAGAGCTACACGAAGCTGGGCAAGTAAATGGGCTTTTGTAATAAAAGAACGTTCTTCATGGGGAAGCATCATGGTATATCCGCCGGCCTGTCCACGAGGAATAATGGTTACCTTATGCACAGGATCCGCCTCTTTAAGTACTGTCGCCATGATTGCATGACCTGATTCATGATATGCCGTCAGCCTGCGCTCGCTGTCACTGACCTTATGGCTCTTTCTTTCCGGGCCATAGCTTACCTTTTCACTGGCTTCTTCCATATCCGCCATAGAAATAGTTTTTCTGTTCTGTCGGGCAGCAAGCAGCGCTGCTTCATTCAATAAATTCGCGATATCCGCCCCTGTAAATCCGGGAATCTTTTTTGCGATGATATCAAGATTAATATCAGAGTCAAGCGGTTTATTTCTTGCATGTACTTTCAGGATAGCAATTCTCCCTGCCAGATCCGGACGACCTACAACCACGCGGCGGTCAAACCGCCCCGGTCTTAATAATGCAGGATCTAGAATATCCGGCCTATTTGTCGCAGCAATCGTGATAATCCCTTCGTTCGCACCAAATCCATCCATTTCTACAAGAAGCTGATTCAATGTCTGTTCACGTTCATCATGTCCGCCACCAAGACCCGAACCGCGCTGGCGGCCAACCGCATCAATTTCATCAATAAATACAATACAGGGCGCATTTTTTTTCGCCTGCGCAAACAAATCACGGACACGTGATGCGCCTACACCGACAAACATCTCCACAAAATCAGACCCTGAAATGGAAAAGAAAGGAACCTTTGCTTCCCCGGCCACCGCTTTCGCCAAGAGAGTCTTTCCGGTGCCGGGAGGCCCCACGAGAAGAACCCCTTTAGGGATTTTAGCACCAATCGCTGTATACCGTCCCGGATTCTTCAAAAAATCTACGACTTCCGCCAATTCTTCTTTCGCTTCATCTTCACCGGCAACATCACTGAAGTTCACATGAACTTGTCCTTCCCCGCTCATTCTTGCACGGGATCTGCCGAAACTCATGACACGACCGCCGCCCCCCTGGGTCTGATTCATAATCCAGAACCAAACGCCCACAAGAATTAGAATAGGAAGAAGCGAAGACAGAAGGCTCATCCACCAAGATGGCTGTTCCGGCGGTTTTACGGTAATCACTACGTCCCCATCGGTCATTTTCTTAACAATCTGTGTATCATTGTTAGGAATATATGTAGAAAATTCCGTTCCATCTTTGAGTTTTCCTTTAATTGAATTTTCCACCATGATGACAGAAGAAACATTCTTTTTCTCTATCTGCGCCACGAAATCACTATATGCCATCTCAGTAAATTTTTCCTGCGGATGGACAAACGTATTGAATATAGCCACTGCTATGACGATGATAAAGACATAGAGCGCCACATTCTTTACAAACTTATTCAAACTGATCCTCCTTCTCTGCCAATGAGAGTAAATTTAAAATTATGGTTTCAGTGATTAATTTTATCATATTCTTCTATATTTAATCAACTTAAAGCCGGATAATCCTCCTGCCTAAACTGCCCCTGTACCAATATTATTTCCCGCATCAGGTTCTTGTATACACTTTACTTTTCAATGTGCATACCGCCGGTAAATTACGGTATTTTTCCGCGTAATCACAGCCATACCCCACAATAAATTCATCAGGCACGTCAAACCCCACATATTTCACGGAAACATTCTTTTCCCGCCGTTCCTTCTTGTTCAGGCACACTGCCAGCTCTACAGAAGCGGCCCCCCTCTTTTTCAGCAAAGGGACAAGCAGAGATAAAGTAATTCCCGTATCAATGATATCTTCCACCACAAGGACATTCTTCCCCTGAATCTCTTTATCTAAATCTTTTCTTATATGGATACTTCCCGAAGAAACCGTATCATTCCCATAGCTGGAAACAACCATTGTATCGATAGTAAGCGGAAGATCAATGGCCCTCATCAAATCACAAAGAAAAGGCATCGCTCCTTTGAGCACACCCACGAGAACAAGTTCCCTGCCCTCATAGTCTTTCGTAATCTGTGCACCCATTTCACAGACTCTCTCTTGTATCTTCACCGCATCAATCAAAACCTTTTCAATATCTTTGTCAAGATTCTTCATCTTCTCTATTCTCCTTTTTCAGTGTGATGAGCAGGTACTTTTTCGTATTTTTATCCGGAAGTCCGTAATTGCTTCCCCGCAAGAAGGCAATCCAGTATATATGATTTTCATCGGCAACAAGCGGCCATATCCTGCGCTCACCTGCGGAAATATGAAGATCACGCATAACACGGGCAAGTTTTTTTGAACCATTTATCCCGCGCGGACTGAACCGATCCCCTGCTTTCCAATACCGCAGTACGATATTTCCCACTTTATCGGCATCAAGGATAATCTGATTTTTTTCTATGAAATCCGGTTGCTTCAATAAAATCACTTTCTCAATACACCACTGACCAAGATGCTCTATCAGCCGTTTTACCAGCTCAGATAATACAGCCGCTGATGTTCCGACATTTTTTAATTTTCCCGCCGGAATCCGGTTCTGCGTGCTCCCTTTATAAAAAATGGCCTTTCCATATTGAATCTCCAAAAATGTTCCTGATGAAGATGTGACACTTCCTGTTTTGCCGGCATCAATCAGAAATATAAACTTCTCAGTTCCTTCAAAACTTGGAATGTGCCCCGCAACCATGCAGCAGATCTTTCTAATCACTCTGCGTTGTAAAGCAATGTGCAATACGAGAAAATATGCAATGAAAAAAACACACTTGTCGTTATCATGCTCTACGCAGGAAGAAATAAAGACATCCGCCTTCTCCTCCATAAACAAATCTTCCTCACGAAATATATCTGCTGTCCGCCGAAGAGACTCCGTTACACGCGGATTATATGATATCAGTTCCGGAACCAGTGATAATCGGATACGGTTCCTAACCGCATCTTCTACATCATTGCTTTCATCATGACAGGGCACATAAGAAAAATCTTTCAAAAAATCTTTTATTTCATTTTTACTGACACATAAAAAAGGGCGGATAATATCCCCATTTATTGGCTTCATTCCCGAAAGTCCCGTCACACCGCTCCCGCGGAGTAAATGATATAAAACCGTCTCTGCCTGATCATCACCATGATGAGCGACGGCAATCTTTGCATATCCGCCGCCACGAGCCGCTTCACGAAGCGCTTTATAGCGGAGATCTCTTGCTGCTGTTTCGATAGATCCCCCATTTCTGACTGCAGACTGGACATCCACTTCTTTTAAAATGAACGGAATATTCCACTCACGACAGACAGACTCTACAAATTCAGCCTCTTTTCCCGCCGCTGCCCGTAAATGATGATTGACGCAGCAGCAGCCAATGTTTATTTTTTCTTTTACTGCCAACAACTTTAAAGCCAGCAGCAGCGCAAGGGAATCAGGACCACCAGATACCGCCGCAAGGATCCGCTCCCCTTCTCTCCAAAGAGCATGCTTATGCGCATAGGAGGCGACCCTTCCCAAAAACTTTTCGTTTCCCTGCATATCTCTGCTCCCAAACTCAGTCTTTCGGCATCATGGTGTCAGCATTCAGCAAACCTTCACTCAAATCTCGATCACTGACTTTAACTTCAGAAACGGCAAAATACTCCATCAGACTGTCTAAAATAGCCACACCTGCCACGATAATATCCGCCCGTTCAGGACGCATCCCCGGCAAATTACATTTCTCATCGTAGGACATATGACAGAGCCGATCCAGCAGATCTGTCACTCTGGACTGATCCATCACATAGCCCTGCACTTTTTCCGCATCATATACTTCCAATTGCTGCAAAACCGCTGCCATAGATGTAACTGTTCCGCCGACAACCACCCAGTTCTTTACCGCTTCTGCTTCATCTATCAGTTTTGTCTTCCTGAATGTTTCGAAACAATATTTTTTTAATTCACCAATACCTCTTGCCGTAGTCGTATCAAAGAGATGAGAACAACGCACCGCACCCAGAGGGAAACTATACCGCATACCGATATCCGCGCTGAAACCGATACATATTTCCGTAGAACCTCCGCCGATATCCACCACAGAAGTCACGACGGCAGAAGTGCCTGCCGCGCCGATATAACTATAATACGCCTCCTCCCGTCCCGATAAGATCCGTACGGGCACACCGGACGTGGAAGTGATCTCATCAGCAAATTCGCTTCCTTCCTTTGCATCACGCATGATAGATGTCCCGTATGCCCGGATATCCGTAAATCCATCCGACCTTGCCATCGCTGCAAACTCTTCTATGGCCTTAAGTGTACGGTGACGCGAACCGTCAGCGATGGAAGCGGATTCCGTCATTCCTTCTCCCAGGCGTGTGCTGTTTATTTCCTTACGGACGACATCCCATTCACCCGTCTCACTTTTGCGTGCTTCAAGCAGTCTGACTGAATTGGTACCGATATCAATAATCGCGCGATTCATAATTCCCTCCGCAATATTTTCTTAGTATATCCCACTGAACCTTTATCTTTATTATTCTATAGGCATTTTAACATACCATGAACACTAAAAGACATAAAAATAAACCGAATCCCACAATATGGAAAACGGCTATTTATCTGCAAAACATCAGTCAGTGCGTCTGGCTCCGCGGCCGCCGCGTTTAGACTCCACATTACGTTTAAGATCCAAGAGCCTTTCATCGCTGTCTTTCAGGAATCGGCTCAATTTATCCTCAAAAGAAGCCGGATTATCATGTTTGCGGCTCGGACGGGGATTATCATTTCTCCCTGCGTAGGAATAGCGCATCTCTTTTCTCTGCATTACTGCCCGATCGATACGGGAAGCGCCGCTGTCACGGCGAATGTCAGCAGAATGTTCACAGGTATGCTGATCAGGCTTCCGCCTTCCGCAGACTTCCGCCTGCGCCTGTTTAATGGACAAAGCAATCTTTCCTTTTTCATCCACAGAAATAATTTTCACTTTTACCTTATCATGCAATTTAAGGTAATCATTCACATCGCTCACATATTCCCCGGCAACTTCCGAAATATGGACCAGGCCGATTTTTTTATCGGCGATTTCCACAAACACACCGAATTTTGCCAAACCAGTGACAGTGCCTTCAACGATACTTCCGACTTCTAAAGCCATGTAAGAATAAATATCCTTCCTGCAATACATAAAATAATATATCCACCATTATACGAAACTTCATTTAGGAGTGCAATACAAACAGTTATAAAATCTGTAAAATATCTGCATGAAAAACTTACTTGATATAGGGAATCTCCCGTTCCTTGACAAGCCCCAGATCTTCCCTTGCCTTTTTCTCTATGACAGAAGGATCCTCCAGATCTTTTTTCTTTTCCTGCAGCGCTTCCTGCATTTCCAAAAGGTGTTTCTTCTCTTCGGTAAGCCGTGCTTCCTGCACTTTAATCTCGTAAAAATGGTACATACTGTATCCTGCAATATAAACTGTTGACATAACCACAATTACAAATAGAATTCGCAAGAAAGGACTATAAGGAAACAATCGTTTCAGTAATGGCGTTTTCTTTCTTCTTCCCATGAAGACTCCTTTCCCGTCAATTGATTCATAAACTTATAGACGGCAGGCTCTCCCGCCATTTCCTGTTCATATTTTTCCCAGGCCCGGATGCAGGCGAACCCATAATCAAACCACGCTTCCACATCCTTCCAGCGATTTTCATCGTCATAAACTGCCGCAATCAAAAGCTGCCCATCACGTTCAGCAGAAGCAACAAGACATTCTCCTGCCGCCATCGTCATTCCCGTCTTGATTCCGTTTGCCCCGCGGTAACCATTGGATAGAAACTCATTCCTGTTTTCCACATTACGATATACCCCGCTGCGATACCTCATGGGGTACACCTTTTCCCTTACGATTTTTCTGAACTCAGGATTTCCCATGGCATAACGGGAAATTTTCGCCATGTCAATAGCAGTTGTATAATGGTTCTTGTCTGTCAGACCATTAGGATTGGCAAAATGGGACCGGGTGGCACCAATAGACACCGCCTTTTCATTCATCATCTGAATAAACCCGCCATAGGAACCACCTACCGTTTCCGCCACAGATACAGCTGCGTCATTTCCGGAAACAAGCATCATGCCATACAGCAGTTCATGAAGAGAAATCGGCATGTCACTGCGAAGCCCTATATTTGTTCCGTCCTGCCCAATTGCCAACGGTGTAATGACCGCATCCGCCTCCAACTTCTCTCTTCCCTCTTCCAGCGCAATAATACAGGTCAAAATCTTTGTCGTACTGGCAGGATAAATTTTCAGTTTCCCTTCTTTCTGGGCAATGATATCTCCTGTATTTCCATCCATTAATACAGCGGACACAGCACCCACGGGAGGAAGCGGCGGAAACACAGGCGGCTTTGGCGGTGGAGGTGTCATATATGCCAGCGTACCGAAACCAATCCCCGTAAAAATAACTATACAAGAAATGATTGTTAAAAAATATTTCAGAAAATTCCCTTTTCTTTTTTTTGCTATGCTCATTGATTTCTCTGATTCCTTTTGTTCGTTTAACGAACAGCTGTTTCCGCTGTTTCTATCCGTTTTTCTTTGAGCTTATCTTTTCTTTTTTCCACTTCTGATTTCTTTTTCACCGGTTCACCGCGATCCAGCACGATTCCTTTATTCAGAGCCGCCTCGATTTCCATGCCGTTCTCTCTGGAGGAAACGGTGTAAATCGGTACATTGCCAATCTGTATCATACCATCTTTATATCTTGCATTTTGTACATTACCATCATGATATACAGCCGCCAGCTTGCCTGCCGTCAGATACACCCGTTCCGTCTGCGTATACCGTTTTGTTTCTGCTGGCTGAAATGTTTTTTCCCCGTTGATAAGAATCCAATTATCCTTTGCTTTTACATGATTTCCGGAATACTCGTACAGACGTTTTCCATTCTTTTCTACACGTTCCTTTGTGGATGGATGGTCAGCCGGAGCGATAACGCCCTTAAGACCCGTTCTTGGTTTATCTCCATACTTGTCAAGAAGGACGCTCATGGATGCTGCCGCCCCGCCAGGATTGTAACCGGCTTCCACAAGATACTGGAATCCTAAGCTGTCAGCTTCTTTCTCCTGATCCTTGGTAAATACCGCATTAGAAATATAATTGGCCGCGATATTCCCAAGAATCACACCGCCAACCCCTTGTTCGCTTCCAAGATAAATACTGAGCGCCGTCTGTAATCCCACTCTTTTCTTCACGCCATTCACACTATGCCGTTTTTCACCATGGACAAGCTCATGTGCCATGATATAAGCCAGCTCATCATCATCCATAGCATCAAGAGTCCCCTTATTGATGCACATGACCCCACCAAGACTCATAAACGCGTTGATATCCTCATCAGGAGAAACATATACAATATAATTTCTTTTTACCGCTCCCGTTTCCACAAGACGATCATAAATATCCGCCACCCGTGTCTGGGCTTCCGCCGATTCATAAACACCAGTTTCCTTTTGACACGTTTCCAAAAACTGCAACTGCTGATGATCATCCATATCTGAAAAATAACGGGAAATAAAAACCATGGCTGCCGTCCCATATAAGACTTTTTCCAGTGTACTTGCCGCCTGTGCTTCCATAGGAACTGCCGCACCGGAGACAAGAACGGCTGCGGCCAACATAGCGGTTACAATTTTTTTCAGACGACGCATGATTATCCCTCCGTCATACTTATTATCTACTGGTCTTATTTTACCATTTTCACCGTATACCACAAATATATAATTAATCGCTGTTGAAATTCAATTAAAATTTATCCCTTCTCCTCTTTTGGGATTCATATCGATATGATACAATGTGGATACAAGAAATTGGATATATAAAGGAGCTTCTTATGACTGCAGACAACCTTACTTTCGCGCTGGAAATAGACTTTATTCCGGATTTACAAGAAGGACGCGATGATTTTAAAAAGAAAATGAAATCCGTTGCCGAAAAAATAGACGGCAGCTATACCTTAGACCAGAAATCCCGTCCTATTATTTCCGGACTCACAAAAGAAGATATTGAAAAAGTGCTGACGGAACTCGGACTGCTTGCCTTCGGCATGTGGCCATCCTGCATACTCACCTGTTCCGTCACAACCGCTCTTCCCATGCGTGCTGTAGGCATGTCTGACGGTTGGGATATATACACGGGAAAAAAGACTTTCTTTGCCTTTGCCCAGTTCCCTGCAGATGCGCTTTCCATCATGGTCAAAGCCTGTACCTACTACCTGGATCACGAAAATTACCAGTCTTTAGAAGAATTTATCAACTCTATGGGATATGAAGCATTCCGCGACACTGTCCTTGGAAACACCATGTCCGATATGAACGGTAATGAAAATTACTACGGAAGTTCCTGGGGCATGCCGAATGTTCCCCCGTTAAATGAAGGCGATTTTGTGAGACCGGAACACAATATCATGCAGGTCATCGAAGTATATCCTGAAATGGGACAGTTCCTTATGGAATACGGCATGTCCTGCGTAGGCTGCTTCGTCTCTTATGATGAAAACCTGTGGCAGGCGGCACAGACCCACGGTATGGACGTCTTTGAACTCATTGGCGAAATCAATGAATACCTGGCAGATAAATTCCAAAAACCCCTTTTAACGGAAAATACGCCTATGGAAGAAATCCTCACTCTCTATCCGCAGCTTCTCCCTCTCTTCCAAAATGAGAAAATACAGATGCCGTCCGAAATGGCAACGCCTATCGGCGAACTTTGCAAAGAAGCAAATGTAGATTTTACTTCTTTTATTCAAAAATGCGATGCCCGACTGCGCGGTGATGAGAATAATTTATAAAACATAAAGTGCATTGTATTTTTCTATTTCTCTTTTTACGATAAATGACTCCCTTCGCGGGAGTTTTTCTTTTTCCGGAAACCTTTTCCTCTGACTCTATTTCGTTTTCCGGAGAAGTTCTTCCGGATAAAAAGCTTTCCCCATACATACATTTCATAAAAGGAGAAAGCTTTTTAAATATCGTTTTATTGATTTATATTACTTCATTTTCCATCCTGATTTTTTCAGCATCATCACAATCGGAGTAATAATAATGCCGGATACCAGTGCTTCAGGAATACCATTCATCGTTACAATCCCCATAAGCAGGTATCCCACCCCCGCCACAGACATATCATGAGCCTCTGCATAAGGCGCTCCCACAAGAATAAAAATGGAGCCAAGGAAAAGTACTGTATTTGTGAGCGATCCGCAAACCGCAGCAATTGCGGTCCTTGTAAAATCTCTTACCGGTATATGTTTATACAGCCAATAAGAAACCAGTGCAATACAGATACGCGGCACAATACATATAAACGCATCATAGACTACACTGTACTGGAGAATAAACTGCATTAAAAGGCTTGGTGCACGGAGCGTCTGGATAAAAGAAAATGTCCCGAAGAGGAATCCGACGACAATTCCCACACGGGGACCCGCCACGACAGATCCGATAATCGTAGGAATATGTAAAATTGTGGCATTCATAAAAATAAGCGGGATAAACCCATATCCTGTCAGTCCGAGGAAAATGGTAATTCCCGCAAGCAGACCGGAAACAGTAAGTTCACGGATGCTCATAAACGGATTCATCTGTGAGCCCAAACTCTGTGAAACACCGCCGGCCATTGCAGCTTCTGTGTACTGTCCTTTGATCTGATTTACTTTTTCTTTCATTGAAAAATACCTCCGTTCTCATTCCATATGGATACAAGGCGAATAAAAATACAGGCACAGGCTTTTCTGAAGTCCGACTCAAACGATATCGGCAATACAGATTCCTTCAGCCAATACCTGTATTATAAACAAATCTCCCCACATGTCAATCTTAAATTCATATTTCCATAATAAAAGATGACGACTTCTATTTTTTACGGGCCGTCATCTTTCCATTTGCGAAATCAAACCTACGAAGACATTCATTTAAAAATCCATTTTGCCACATATCCGCCGATGATCATTGACAAACCGACACTCCATAAATCCGATAAGACCGGAAACAAAGAAATATAAGCAGGATCAGCATAAGCACGCCATTCCCCTGCCATCGGCAGACGGAGTGATATAATAATCGGAATATAAATCAGCATCAAATAAAACAAAGCGGTAAAAACGACTTGTGTTGCCCGTCTTCCTTTTATCCCTGACAAAGCAAAATAGAGATAAACTGCAAAAGATGCCATAGCAAGAAAAATTTTCAGAAAAAATGTTTTTTCCAAAATCGTTGACACAAAGAACAATTCCGTATAAGGATCAAGGCGCATCCCTTGAAAAAAGTAAATAAAAAGCACCGATACAATAATCGAGGCAGGAACCAGACCGATAAAATAACAGCATGCAACCCAATGTGCTATATTTTCATTCTTTCTCCGCAAAAAAATATAAACATGGACAAGTGCATCATCCAACAGCATGGATAAAAAGACAGCAACCGCCATCACAGGAATCGATAATGCCGCAAAAATCATTTCTCCTTCCCATATTTCCTGAAATAGATCTAGAAAACACCAGACTATCGCGAGAAAGAATACAGACAGAGCACTCCAGGCCGCCAAATGCGCCGCACTATGATAGGGACCTTCTGCATCGCCCAAATCTTCTCTCTTCACAAAATAATATAGAAAAGGTCCTATCAAACCGCAAAGTATAAAGCCAATAATCCCCCAAAGAAAGGAATACGGCGTATGTAAAATGAATCCCGCAATGCCCGGAGGAACGGAAAGCGCCAAAAGCCACGAAAACTGTTTCCCTTTATATATACATCGCATCAAGCTCACCTCGAATGTTTCCATTTTACCATAAGCAGCGGCATGCTGCGCCCATAAATGCAAATACCGGCCACCTGTAATGGTAACCGATTTTCATGCAGACGCTATTTCCCCCGGCGGCTTCCTTTCGCTTCCCTCTTCTTTTTCTTCTTTCTCATGTCAGCCCCTTTATGTCCAAGCACCTTATGTTCCTTTTTCTTTGTCGGTTTGTACATACCGGGCAGGATAACCTTTTTCTTCGCGGACGGGCCTTTGATCCGTCGGATATTCCCTTTTTCATCATACTTCGTGATGATTTCCTTGATTGCCTTTTCCAGTTTGCGAAGCAGCAGGATATCTTCAGGCGTTGCATAAGTGATGGAGACCCCTTGTGTTCCCGCTCTGCCTGTACGGCCGATCCGATGAATATAGTATTCCAGATTGCGGGGAATATCATAATTGAAAACATGAGTAATCCCCTCTACATCAAGACCGCGGGCAGCGATATCAGATGCCACAAGCACCTGCGTCCTTGCCTTTTCAAACTCACGAATAACTTGGTTTCGCTGACCCTGGCTCATATTTCCATGAATTTCATCGACAACAAGATCTGTTTCCTCCTGCAGACGCCCCGCCAATTCATGGGCACCTTCACGAGTATTGCAGAAAACGACAGCCATATAGGGATTTATCTCTTTGAGATGACGAACCAGCAGGGAAAATTTATGTGTTTTTACTGTTTCATAAACACGCTGCTCCACCGTCGAAGCTACTGCCTTTTCCGCCACGTCCGCCACCACCGCTGATTTCATGTACTTATGGGCCAGTTTCTTGGCTTCCGGCGGCATGGTTGCGCTGAAAAGAAGCACTTGCCGTTTCTTCGGTGTTTCATCCACAAGAGCATCTATATCTTCTCTGAATCCTGCTGCAAGCATCTGATCTGCTTCGTCAAGAACAACCGTTTTTACCCCGGATAAATCCAGACTGCGGCGGCGTATATGATCCAAAAGACGTCCGGGCGTTCCAATAATGATATGCGGTTCCCTCTTCAGTTTCTGAATCTGGTTTTCAATCGTCCGCCCGCCGATGATATCCGCCACGTCCGCTTCCATAAGGATGGCAAAAGGACGCAGTACATCAAAAATCTGCTTTGCAAGCTCACGGGTCGGTGTCATAATCAAAACCTGCGTACCGCCTTTTTTTACATCCACACGCTGTACCAGCGGCAACAAGTACGCCAAAGTTTTCCCCGTTCCCGTTTCTGAACAGCCGATGATGTCTTTTCCCTTAAAAATCGCAGGGATAGATGCCTGCTGGATCACCGTGGGAAACCTGATCCCCTGCTGGTATAAAGCCTGCGCCAACGGTTCTATCACGCCAAGCTTAATAAATGCATTCATAGTTCCTCCCGAATCCCTTTGTTAAAATAATTTCACTCATTATACCATACCGATCTTTTTTCTAATTGGCCAATCTCATATGCAAAAAAAGATCATCACCATAAGTAATGACCTTATACAGCGCTGAGAAACTCCTGCTATTCTATCAGTTTCAGCATACTCTCCAAATCCGCCGGCTGAAAGCTGTTACATTTCGGCTTCTCTTTCAGTGCGGCAAGAACAAATGATAACGCCGCCGCCACTCCTGTCACCAATCCTTTTTCACCGATATCAAACGCAGGAGTATGATGTCCGCTGCCGCTTCCTACCGTTTCATCATAAATGCCTGTAAAAAAGAATACCCCCGGATAAATGGATTCCGTGATGGAAAATGTCTCCGTTGCCATCCACATGGGGCAATTCGGATCAAGCGCTCCCGTCCCACAATTCTCCCTGACCGCTTTCCGCGCAAGATCCACACATTCCCTTGTATTCACCGTCACAGGGAAATATTGATCCTCCACAAACTCCGCTGTACATTCATACATGCGGCAGGTATGCTCTATGATTTCCTTCATAACCGTCCGGAATGACAGGCCGTCTTCATTCTTTGTACACCGTGCCGTTCCTGCAAATGTCAGCTCTTCAGGAATAATATTCGGCTCATGCCCACCCTCTACACAGCCAAAAGAATAGGTCAGACTTTCCTCCGGCGCAACGGCACGCATACGATATGCCCGAAGTTCATTGGCAATCGTAACAAAACATTCAATCGGGCTGTGAGCCATATCAGGACGAGAACCATGGCCGCTCTTTCCATGGATTTTCACCCGGAAGAAATACGCGCCTGCCATGACCGAACCATAAAGGATTCCCACTTTCCCCGCAGATAAATCCCATTTCACATGTGTACCGAAACAGGCATCCACATGAATCCGGTTGTCTCGCAGATAACGGAGCAAGGGCGCGATACCACGCTCCCCCATTTCCTCCGCTTCTTCAAACATCAGAATGATCTTGCCTTCCCATTCTTCTTTATGCTCCGCCAAAATCTTGGCTTCTGTCAAAAGCATCGCCATATGCCCGTCATGCCCGCAGGCATGCATTACTCCCGCATTTTTAGAAACGCATATCTTTTTCCCTTTTAAATTACAGGAATCCTCATCAATCGGAAGCGCATCGATATCTGCACGCATGAGCATCGTCCACCCGGGTTTACCGCTGTCCAAAACACCAAAAATTCCGCCGTGGGGAATACGAACCGTTTCTATCCCCCACCCATTCAATTTCTTTTCAATAAAATCCATCGTCTTAAATTCTTTTTGCGACAATTCGGGATTTTCATGGAAATAACGGCGCAGACCAACTACCAGATTTTTTTCATGTCTCGCCAGTTCAAGTATATTCAAAATATCTCCTCCATCATTTGCATCAGATGACTCCCATTATAGAAACGGCCATTCCCCATGTCAAACTTTCCTGCCCTGCCTCATTTATATACCTACATAAAAAATCCTGCCATATATTTAAGCCGATCGTCTTTCCGCATAATAAAATACCGCAGGAACGTAATAGTTCTTACGGTACTTATGGTGCCGGAGGTGGGACTTGAACCCACACGATATTGCTATCGGCAGATTTTGAGGCATTTAATGATTTCCGTAATTACCGCATTTATACGATAATGTCGGCAATTTAAATCGTATATCTGTATATAAATGTTTATATATTTTTATTGACCGATGTATTGATGATGTAATTTATTCACATAAAAAGAGCGATATCATTATCGCTCTTTTTGGCATGTTACGCTTTATCTACGTCATTTTTTCTCACGACGTCCATATCGAGTGTGACTGACCCGATCAGATCTTTTGTCACACAAAACTGACACTTTGATCTCATATACCCCTTAAATTCTGCATCGTACCAGACGATCTCTATCGTATCGATAGAGATTTTTTTTACAGACTTTACATTTTCTTTTTTCCGGACGAAATCATCAATGTAATCGTTTAAATTTTTAAATCTACCGTTGTTTTCTTCAACGTCCCAATCTGTGTATTTAAAGCACATCCAGATATTCCCGGCGTCGAGTTCTTCAACTCGTATAAATAGTTGATTATCCCCAGCTCTATATACACTTACACGGATAATACCCTCCGTGTAAATTTCTTTGAGATCTTCATTACTGAATATGAATAAATTTTTCCCGATTAGCGTAGCAATCGGAGTGCCTTTTTGTTCTTTATCGCTGACACAAACCTTAAATCCGTCGGCAAATTTTGTATCTATAATCTCGAATTTCTCGCTCATGTCGCGTTTTTTTGAAGATGCAATTGTGATTTTGCCATTTTCGCTTCCGCGCATATTCAGATTGAGATCTCCTTTTAAATCTTCGTAAAAGAAAATATTATTCTTAAAGTATTTACTCATTTTCTTTTCTCTCCTTATTACATTTAAAGTGTTTTTTACATTTTCGTATTCTCTATCTGTCATTTTTATAGACCTTGTCCTGGCGCCCGAAGGCAAGGTTCTTTTTGCCCCCGCGCCTTTACGGTGCCCGCCCCAGCCCGGGGCAGATTTTTTGTTTTCCGCCATTCTTTATTCGTCCTCCTTTTAGTATAAATCGTCCGTGGCCATATTCCATAAATCTTCGTTTTCTGTTTCCTCGTCGGCATTTACTATGCCGCACCGATAGTACGTGTTTCTCTTTAATTCGTACATTTCGTACCCTTGATCGTGTCTATCAAATCTTATTGTTCTTTTCCCATCGGTCAGAAGTCTACTTCCTAATTCTACGCCTTTTGTTTTTCCGAGATCTTTAATCATTTTGTTTGCCTCCTCGTTTTTACTACTTTTCTTTTCTTGATTATATATTACTATATCATATTTGATTCGTCAATATATTTTCAAGTTCTTTATTATAAATTATCTTTATACCATGCAATAAAAAAGAGGGCGGTTTCCCGCCCCATCAATTGCTTAATTTATCTACCAGCCAGCCTGTCGCTACTGCTCCTGCAATATAAGACCACAGGTTTCTTTGTCGCTTCGCAATTTTCAAATCATGTGTCAACTCATCGATTTTCTTCGTCAATCTGTCTAAAGAGTTCTGCAGCTTCATCAAGTTCTCTTCTGCTGTCTTTAATGAGATCTCTGCACTCTGCAATTGTTTCTGCGTTTTCATCAATTCTTTCTTGCACTCGATTAGCTGATTCTGCAGCTCGGTCAACTCTTGAGATGCTTCGGTCGAGTTGTTCTCCAGCTGATTTAATTTCATCTCGAGCTGATCTAACCGCATCTGCTGATTGCTTGCTATGGACTTGAACTTCTCGTACTGCGTCCTTTGCATCGTTACCGTTTCCGCCGGTACCTGTGGTGCCGCTAAATATGAGATAGACAAGCACGGCGACAACAGCAAAGATAGCGCAAGCAACAGCGATAATCTTTTTCTTCTCATACATTTTACACCCCGTTCTCTAAATACCACTGCGCTTTCCCGCGCAAGATGTCTCCGCCGGTCCCTATCTCGTCCTGATCGCAAAGCTGCTCTAAATCCCAGCGGCAATCAGGCTCTCCGCTGTACAGCCCGTAGCCATCGTCATTCGCCGCCTCACCGTGTGTCATGAAATGCTCCCGGTCGATTGGGTTATCGAAAACCTCAGCTATAACCGCGAACATCTTCGCTAAAGTTTCAATCTGTGCCGCGGTCGGCGGGTATTCGCCTAAGTCGTTCGGGCGGGCATTATAGCAGCAGCACAGAGCAATTGCAATGCTTCCTGTGTTCCTGTGCCAAGTCGCTTTCGGCACTTCGTCGAGCGGTCTTGTGTAGATGATTTCTCCATCGCCGTCAACGTTAAAATGATAGTCGTTAAACGTTGTAAAATATTGTCCGGCCGACCAATGTCCGTATGTCGTTGCCGGCCACGGGAATTGATAAAAATAATCTCTTTTGTCAATGAGTTCCTGTCTAAATTCGGCTATTGTCATAAATACCTCCTATCTAAAATAGCCGCTAAATAGCGGCTATTTCTTGAGCTTTGCAAATATATTGTTGTCAAGCAGCGTTATCAACTTGTCGATGTGATGATTCCCGGCGTCTCTCAAGTTCTCACATATTGACAGTATCTCGTTGTAGCAGATGTAACCGAACATAAATTTAAGTACCGGCCACGAAAGCGGGATCTCAATTGCTGACAAAACCGTGTCAATCTGTGAAGCGGTAAGAATGAGAATTGTGAAGAGAATAAACTTTGTCAGAAACCCCCACAACATGATTTTCGATTTCAGCCGTTTTGCGCTGAAGGCAAGAACAATGCCATATAGTTTTTCCCGCGTTGTTAAATAGTTCGGATCCATTCCTTTATCGACGAGATATTGAAATCCGATAGCGAGCCAACGTGTAGATATGTCGATGATAATCAGCCAGAAATAAGCATTTAGCACGATTCCGTACGGGCTATTAATAAATGACAAAATCCACATCAGCACAACGCTTACGACCGTTTTATACTCCCATTTATCTAAGAGATTCAAGCAAGTCCGGCAGAAGTATTCCGCGAAGTTTACACAGTCCATGACGGCTGCCACTGTTACGAAACCACCCCACAGATACGGCGGTTTACTGTATCTTCTTATTTTTCTCTTAAGGTTTTGAAAAAATGTCATGATACACCTACTCCGATAAATCATAATCGTGATCATGTTGATTTATTTCATCTGACCAGCTAATTTTTAAATATTTATTACGCAGCGCAGTCTGCCCGTACGCTTTTTCCCCGGAATCATCGCTTTCAAAGACCCATCTGTAATCTATCCCGGCATGAAGCCAAAAGAAATTTACACTAAATGAGCCACCCGTCATTATTTTTACGTATACATCTTTTATTCCGTCAGACAATTTTAAGATAGACGCGTTACTATTACTTATAAACTCTCCGTCACTTGTGTACTCGACAAAATCTTCACTTGCAGTTTCTATTTCTTTTTGAATATAAAACTTTTGACCGTTAACAAATGTAAATGCGTGAGTGTTGATAGCCTCTCCGATTCTTGCGTAGTGCGGCACACCATTAATGTTAATTTTTAAGTAATTGTCTCCGACTTTAGATCTATCCGTCGTCAGTTCTGCAAGTTCTTCTTCCCCGTTTTGTCTGATAATTTTAAATTTAGACATTACTCCACCCCTATCTTTGCGCCATTCGGCAATTTAACCATATTCCCATCAAAAACTTCTGTCTTCTTTACGTATTGAGATAGATCTACGGCAGGTCCCGGCGGACCCTGCATCCCTGTGTTTCCTTTTTCTCCCTTCTCGCCTTTCGGAATTGAGAAATTAAGCACTGCCGCATTGTCCGTTCCGGTATTTGTAACCTTAACGTTCGTGCCAGGCGCCGACGTTGTTACCGTTCCAACTTTTATCGTTGCCGCTACCCCGTCTTTCCCATCGGCACCTTTCGGACCTGGGTCTCCTTTCGGACCTGGGTCCCCTTTCGGACCTGCTCCACTACCGCCGCTGCCTCTATTTTCATACAGATACTCAAGGTCGTTTGCGATATAGTCTAAGATACCGTCGTTGTTTTTTGTGCAGAACGGTGTGTTTTTGCCAAAAGTGCCCGCTTTTATGATGTTGTCATTTTCGTCTCTGATTTCCGGATGTTGAAATGTTTGCGGTTTCATTTTGTTCCCTCAACTTTTTTGATTTCAAGCATTACTGTGTCTCCATAGTTCAATTCGTCCGTCTCTTCTTGACTTGTTGTTTGTATCGTCAGCATTTCTCCAGTTTCCGGATTGTGAAAACTGAATGTTGTCAAAACTCCGTCGTTCTGCGGATATGACACTTTGCCGTTGACAATGTAGTTTCTTTTCATGATTTTTCTCCTTTTTTTAATAACCGTCTATATTAATAAATAGAATGCATGTGGCTCTAAAAACACCGCCCGGTATGTGTATATCGCCGCCGGGATTGACGATCGCACCGTCAACCAACCATTGCGCTTTTACACGATTTGAACTCGGCCAATTCAATTTTAGTGAGCTGTGAACTACCACCTGCGGTGTGCTTTTCTGGAACTCATGCATAGAAAACATAATGGCAGCCACTTTACCGCACGAGAAAGTCGTTTCTGGCATAACAGAAGCAATTCCCGCTGTGTCATTTGTAGATATTTCGGATTTAATGTGACTGCCAACAACCCGCAAGTACGGAGTTTTACTGTTAAAAACAAGTTTTTTTGTCTCCGGATCCCAAATGAATAGTCCCGCCCCGGATGTATCAGAATCGACTTCCTCTGTAAATATATAAAGCATTACTGCGTCGTGCACCTGCTCCGGAGTCATGGAAACAGACACGGGGGCATGCACTCGAATAGTCATCTTTTCCCCGTTTATTTCGGCGGTGACATAGTATTGAGCATTGGCGCAATAAATAGCGGGGATGTACTGCATACTGAAAGGAATTTCGTATTCGAACCATTTCCAATTACTACCGCCCTCGGCTATTTGTGACGGTGCGGGCAGTTTATCTACTCTTAATAACCTTAAGTTTTTATACTTATTGTTAATAATAAGGTGCTGGTCAGCATTGTAAATTTCTAAAAAATTAATAAGTGCCATAGTAGATCCTCTGCTTTCTGTTTCCGTCGAAGTCACCGCGGTATACCCAACTAATTTGATTACCCGACGTCGTAATTTGCAGCGGTGCTGTATACTCCGACGTCTCTGGCGTAAAAAACACAAACAGTCTATCGTTATCCTTAATGTCAATTGCTTTACTTCCAGTTGCTGTGTCTGCAGTAAAGCTGTCAAGTATTCTTGTAAGCGAATCCGTAAGGTCTAAAATCATGCCTTTTTGTGGGTGAAAGATTCTAAGTCCGGCTCTCATTATAAAAGTACTCCTAATGCTATTACACGAAAGTTATTATTGTCATATATTTCTATCAGGTTGTCCTTAATTTCCGTTCTCGCTCCGCTTGTCTTCGTTCGCAATAGCCCGATATTCGCCGTTATCGCCGATAAACTCGTTACGGCCAACTTGTCCGCCGTAACAGCTTTTGCCGCCAGCATGCGGCTCACTATGACGTTGTTATCAAAAACGGTCTCACCTGTCACATGTAGATATTTGCCCGCAATCGTCGTAGTCGTCGGCGACAAGTTAATCTGATTGATAACGTCACCTTTTTGCACCCGCAAATTGATTGCGTCGGTCATTTGAGCAATCGCGCTGTAATTTGCTTTTGCAAGCATAAGATTGCCGAGGTTTGAGACGATCGTTGTAACATCTTGTTTTGCGATTGCGCCGTCGTTGAGCTTTTGCTTAACTAACGCGTCTACTTTCGCAATGCTGACCGTCTCGTCTTCAAGCATTTCTTTAGAGATTGAGATTTTAACGACTACGCGGCTTTCTCCTGATTTCTCACCTTCACCGAATAGGTCATAGTACGCAATAGAGATATCATAGATTCCCGCGCCGCAAGTGTGACTGTAGCTGTTGTTTTCGGTCTTGATTGTCTTCTCTCCGTCGGTGCCATTTATATAAATGTTCATGCCGGCGCAATCGTTTGGTATTGCTTCTGCTGTCAGCCCAAAGCCCCCGATTGTACTTGTAAGTACAGGCGGATTGGGCTTTTTCGGTATTGGCTTGTTATACTGCAGTATTGCCGGCGCGGAGTATTTACCGATTGCCGATTTTGCGTACAGATACAGTTTCCCGCTTCGTTCTGTCAGCGGCAGGATAGCAGACAGGTTATTCGTCCGCGCTAACAGTCCTGCCGTTTCAGCGCCAGCACTGCCATCTGTCCGGATCTCGTAAAACGCAACGTCAGTATTTGTGACTTCTTTCCAGCTTGCTGTGCATGCTGCCCCGAAATCTATACCGAAGCCGTCGGGCGTGTTCGGAATTTCTGTTTTGAGTGCAACGAGGATTTTTATTTGCGGTGATGTATCCGGACTTGTCACTTCACCCCACTCGTCTTTTGTACAGACCGCGATCAGGTAGGTGTCGCCGACGATGGCCTGCGGTATAACGACCTGATCTTTTCCGCTTCCGCCGAATGTCCACTCGCCATCGAATCCAAGTTCAGAGCCTTTGGTGCCCTCTTTAATGACCAAATCTTTTGCCTGCCCGTTGCTTGTTTTGTACCAGACATCGCCCTGTAAATAAGACTGCAGTTCCGGCGGCGTCCAGCTGACAACGATATCATAGCGAGATACGCCATCGGCAAGCTGTCTATAACGGTTATATGCAGTTAAATTCGTAACTGGCGGGATGTAGTACGGCGTGAGTGTGTACTCGTAAGCTCTAACTTCGGACAGATCCTGCTGACCCGCGCCGAAGATGTTGTATGAGCAGAATTTTAAGTAAATCTTCTTACCGATATCGTCTTTCGTAAACGATACTTTAAATACCGAGTTATCAAGCCGGACAAAGTCTGTATCTTTAGCGTGCATTCTGACAGCCGTATTGCACTGCCCGCGGATTAATCCGGACAATAACCATGCGCCGCTTGACTGCAGCGTTGCTGTCGTGTAGCTCATACACTCCCCGTCTATCCAGCACAACGTGTTCTTGCGTTCAGCGTCTTGCAGAGTGCCGCTAAGCAGCTGATCATTACATGTTACTATTGCTTGATTGCCGCTCGGATGGTTCGGCATCGGTGACAACGGATGCATTAATTTACCGCACCGCGCGGATCCCGCGATCTGTCCGACTGTTCGATAATTTGTGTTGTCGTCGGACACATAGACGGTACATCCGCCCCAGCCATCAGCTTTACCTTTTGCAGCAATCCAGAGTTCCAGTCCGTCTGCGGTAAGATCTGCAGGCGGCTGAAAAATGACAGGAACAGTATCCGGAGCCGTTTTATTGTATTCGATGTACGGACGATCAACGTCGTGTACATCATACGTAGCTGCAGAATAGTTTCCCGGAGGCACAGATACTGCCGTAACCGTAAGCATCCCGCTGTCGTCTTCGGTAACTGCTGTTACTCTGACTACTTGTTTATCAATTCCACTATACTTATCCGATATACGTACTAAGTCGCCCGGCTCTATTCTGCAAAAAGCCCAGTCAAGAGTAAAAGTATACTGGTTTCTGCCGTATTTATTCTTACGAGCGGCCATCTCGGCTACTTTCACAGCTCTTGCTTTCGTATACACATACCGCGCGTTTATCGTGTTAGCTTGCCGGAGTCCGTGATTCGCGATATCTTCTGAAAACTGATAAGCGACAGATTCTTTTTCATAGCTGTTAGCTCTGTTACTAAATTCAACAGGAAAACGATTATAGATATCCGCGGAGTCTTTCCGCTGATATGTGACAAGCGCTCCGTCAGACTGCGGGATGAAGTCATCAGCGGTCAGGTCATACTGTACAGTCTTATCCGGCGTCCAGCTACCCGCGGGGCGGTCTTCGATTATGACGATTTTATACCGGTCATTAGACCAAAAAATATGCGCGTTCGTGAGCCCTGTTATTTCTTTAACGATGTCGCGCACGGCGCTTTCATCGGCATCTGCCGGTGTAGAAATGAGCAGATCGGCCTCTTTACAGTACTTTCGATACTCATCGAGGTTTTCAATAGCGACATCAGACAATCCGACTCTGTCTAACAGCGCTCTTATGTAATCCGCGGGATTGACGTCGATACCGTCTCCGGTACTAAGCAGCTTGCCTTTTACTTCAAAATTGTATGTCGGCATAGCTGCGGAGTCACCCAGATCGATAACACCCGCCATATAAGCCAAACCGTCATATGGAAGTGATTTATCGGAATGATGCTGTGCTACATAACTCCACGGCGCCTGCGTAGATGCGCCGTCAAAAAGCGACAGCCCCACATCCTCAGCCGGATAATTGTAAACTTCTTTATCCTTCCAGATTCTACCGATACCAGCTATCTGGCCTTCGCAGAGCCCGATAATTGTCGCCACGGAATAGGTATATGTGATGTTAGTCTGTTTTCCGCCGCCTTTGCCTGATCGGTGAGTCTCTTTATGCTCGTGCGCAGTAAAATCGTCATAATATATAATGTTCCCGCCAATACGTGTAGTGCCGTAAATCTCGGGAACGGTCGTACCGTATTCAGCCGTGTTAACGGTAAATGTCGAAATTTTATTAGCCCGTGTAACGATGTTAGGCCCTCTAAAAAAGCTCACTTTTTATCACCTCTCCATCTGTAGATATACCTAAGCCGCGGGCAGCCACGGTGGTCATAAAACATAACATCACTCATCTCTGTAACTATTACACCCTGATCAATTAACGCATGAATAACTTTACCGTGCCCAATATATATTGCCGCATGAGATATGCAGCGACCGTACTTGTACAATAAAAAATCACCAATCCGCAGATCGGTGACTTCATTACAGTATTTTTGCACATACCTCAGAAACCATTCCTCCGAATGCGATAGATGCCACATGTTAGAGTATGGCGCGATGCTAATCGTATCCGGTTTTATTATTTGTGCGCCTTCGAGCACACCGATTAGCAGCATACCGCAGTCTACGCCTACGCCCTTTACTTTTGCCATATTAACGTGCGGTGTTCCAAGCCATGCCCGGGCTTCGACCGCTATTCTCTCGCCGATGGTCATATAAGTATCTCTTTCAAAGGCACGTACGGCGCCACGACCGACGCGTTATCTATATCCGTCGAGCTGATAACCCCCTCTCCTGACGTACTATACGCTTTCTGCGGATAGTACTTCCGGATCGGGAATTTCATATTCAGCCCTTGCGTCTTTGATTTTACGGACAACTGCAGATCCACGCCGCCTGCGTGCTTAACTTCAACGTTCCCCGCAAATAGTCCGATTGCACCTAATACTGATGCTCCACGGAAAAAACAGCGCCTTAGCGCTAATACTGCGCCATCAAGAACGCCTTCGTGTGCAGCTCTCAGCAGTGGCTTGTTCTCTATTTTGTCTTTCGGATCTGCGCAAATCGTGACAGTCAATGTGTCTACTGAAACATCACTCTGCAAGTCTATTTGACTGCGCTTGATAAGCAGCGCATTATGCTGATACGTTTTTCCGCCATATATAATGTCTTGATCTGTGTCGGCGTAATAGTATTTATTTCCGTTTGACAGAGTCAATTCGTACAGATCACAAGATGTAAAACTTTTCTCCGTATTCAGATAGGTTTCTAAGTCAGCCGTTACTTTCTTCATCGTACTACCCTCAACTTGATACTTCCCGTCTCATTCCAATTTCTGAATATCTCGGTAATTCCGAGCCCGTCATCGTCAAAACAAACCTGCCACCAATACACATAATCCGCTTTGATAACGTCGCCGCCAACCGGAGCTGTTTTAAAAGCGATCACTCCGTCTGTTATTGTGTAGTCCGATGCCGGCACTTTTGCGTCATTACGGTAAACTGTGACGTTTTCGATATACGCGGCTGGTTCGACATAATCTCCAACTTGCATAACTGCTTGATATTTGCCCGATGAGATCATCGGAATTTGTATACCTTTTGCTTGATAATCTCTCGGATCTAACCAGAGAAACGGAAGAAGCGCTCCTTTTTGTAGAGCGCAAAATCCCAGTATCTTACGTGACTCGTCATCCGTCAGCCGTTTAAACTGTATGCTGATCGTCCAGTCAGGATACAGTTGATTCGTCATAGCTCGTCTGCGCCCGGAGCCTGTTTTTTTTACTGTGGTGTTCCATGTTTCTTTTTTAGAAGAGTTCCATGCGGCTTTTCGTATATCTGGGAACTTTTTTAATGCCATTTACCACACCCCGCTATCTACAGCAAAATTACGATTGTTTTCATGCAGCGCCTGTTTAATTTGTTTAAGCCCCCCACGGTTTAAAAAGTCCATGAAAGACTTAGCGTCCAAAGTGGACACGGACAGATTTACATCGCCGCCTGCACTATCATCTATTCCGCCGCCATTCGAAAATTCCGGAGTGGCTCCGGCGTTAATAGCGTTCAGAGCCCCAACACCTATGCGGTCTACTGCAGCCGAACGAATAACGTACTCGCCTTTAGACAACATAGCCGGAATAGAGTCACTTGTACCCGTTCCCGGGCCGGTAATGTATCCACCTGCTGCTTTCTTCGTCACCCCGAATACTGTTTTATTCGCCATGTCGGCAGGAGTCATGCCGCTTGCCCACGTCGGAAATGCCGAGTAAATCGCAAATACGCCGAGCCATTCTGTCAGTATCGATACTGCAGTATTGATGATGTTTTTAGCAAAGTCGGCCAGCGCTTCCTTTCCCGACTTTGCACCGGTAATAAAATCGGACGTGGCACTGCCCATACTTTTACCGACATCATTCATATAACCAACGATTTTATCATGCCACTGCTGCGCTGTGGTCAGCTGCTGAATTTCAGCATCGGCCGCTTCTGCTAAAGCCGCTTTATACTGATCTACAAACGACTGCAGCGTCTCTCCTTTTGCTGTTAGCTCTTCTGCCAGTGCATCAGGGGTCATCTGTAAGAGCTTAGCTACTCCGGTTAAAGCATCCGCTTCGTCCGGATTAGAGACGACTGTATCAAGATCTTTCAAGTTTTCTTGCAGTGTCTTCTTGAGCTGATCTATTTTGTATTTTGTACTGTCTGGATCACCGAGTATTCTGTCTACCAGATTTTTTGTATTCTCTTCGTTGTTTTTTAACGCTAAATCAAACTGCGCCGCTCTTACTTTGGCCGCGTATAAACTGTTTTCCGCGTCTATCTGGTCGTTAATAGCTTTAATCGTCTTATCACGCGTAGATGCGTCGGTAATTTTCTGCGCGAGCTTGAGCTCATTCGTATATCCTTCTATTAACTGATCATGCGCATTTTTGAGCCCTTGCAGAGTTACTTGCAGCCCCTCTGTCTTCTGCTCTTCTTTAGTCATCATCTTGACACTGACCTGCGCGAGTTCTACCGCTGATTTAGCCAGCGCCCATTTCTGTTTATCCGCGTCAGCGTATTTTTTAATCAGCGCTTCCACAGCTTTTTCCTCTTCGGACAGCTTTTTTACAGCTGATCCGCCACCATGAGAGCCCCCTCCGCCTCCTGACTTTTTAGCGGAGCTTCCTGCAGAATTGAACCTCTGCGACTCACGCACTAACCCGTGCGTCGCATTAGCCAAAGCAGCTTCCTCTTCATCGTTGTTAACACCACCTGCCACAGCTATTTCATACTGACGATGGATGCCGGATGCTGCCGCACTGGCAATTTTCCCGAGTATGCTCAGTACTTCGACTGCGAAATCATAAATTTCTTTAAGTACATCTATGACCGGCCGCAATGAATCGACAATTTCTGAGCCGACTTCGCTAAATCCCATCGCTAAGTTAAATATAATGACGTAGATAGCCTCTATGGCAGTTTTTATCACCGATAATACCGCATCAATCCCCCATAAGACGACACCGGCCACGTCACCTAAAAGGGAGAACACGCCGAGACCGTCGCCGCGAATGAAATCCACGAGATCCTGCGTGATGTCAATAAGCTCTTGTACTATTCCCGACTGCTGAAATGCATCAAGAATAGCTGCACCGATTTCTCCGCAAGCAGCATCGATGTTTCCTGTAACATCGCCCCATTGATCAACGATGTTTTGCTTAGACTTAGCCATAGATCCATCAAATTGATGTAAGTAGTCCGTCAAAGCTTGAATAGCGTCTTGTGCATCCAGCGTCCCGTCATCCAATGCTTTCATTGCTTCTTCGCCGGTCATACCCAGCGACCCGAAGACGTTATCCAGATTGATACCTGCCATCTGCAGAGCTATAATCTGCCTGCTGCTGGCGTCCCCGGTAGCTTTAATGCGCGCAAGCGTAGTAACGAGCATTTCTGCGCCTTCTTGCTTCTTACCGAGACCCGCAGCTGCGTCGGCGCATAACCGGATCATGTCAGCCGACTCTTGTGCCGTATAGCCCATCGCAAGCAGCTGTATCCCCATTTCCTGTACTGCTGCTGAGTCATAATTCAGGTCGCGCTCGAGATCATTAAATATGCGATATGTTTCTTTTCCGCTGTTTATGTTATTTTTTATAGCGCCCAGCTGCGCCGTCGTTTGCTGCGCGGCCACGCCAACATTTACTATATGCGTGGCCGCGTCTTTCGCTATGTCGACAACTGCTGATAGCGCATTAACTAATGAGTTGCCAAGTGCAACGGAGAATGCTGTAGTCGCTGTAGACCCGCCGCGGAACGACGAAAGTAATTGCTTAAATCCCCCCGCAGCCTCTTTCGACTTCTGACTGGCGGCTTCTATACTTTTTGTAGTATCTTTAATAGCACGCGAGTATGCAGCGTTCGCTTCTTTTTGACTGTGCAGCGCCATCCTGAGATCTTTTAATGCTTGCCTCTGTTCAGTCGTCGCTTTTGTGCCGTTGCGAGTCGTCTTATTTAGATCTTTGAGTTGCTGTTTGAGTTCTGCTGCTTTCTGCGAGCCTTCTGCGAACGCCGCTTTTAATCTTTTCAGCCCTTTGTCGTCAGTAGCTGTCTTTATAACGATCTTCGCGTCTGCCATTCAAGCACTTCCTTCTATTTAAAAAGCGCCGGCTAAGGCACTGTTGATTTCAAATTTATAATTTAATATGCGTCTCTAAATACGCATCTACTTGACTCGCAAAGTAAGTCTCTATAGCTGCTTTATTCCGACCAAAATAATCCCCTCTCGCCGGATATTTAGTGGCTTTCATGCCCTGTCTCGGGCCTCTTCCGCGGATATATCCGCCATGTGCCCCTGTGTTATACCACCGCGCGAAATAATTAGCATAAATAGTAGCCGTTATGTTATCAACTTCGACGGCGTAGTGGCTCGGAATAATCTCTGATGTACCGTCAGGCGCGGTTATAAGATTTTTGCCGGAAAAAGCAATTTTCGGATGTGTTCTTTTTATATAATCGGTTGTTGCATACTTTGCGTGCTTGCACGCCGCGGCAACATCCGCGATAAACCCCCGCCGGGTATAGTCTTCTATTTTTTTCTGCAGTTCTTCAAGAGTCATAATAAAAATAATAGAGCGGTTTATTGAGTAAACCGCTCTACTCCTTTTAAATTAATGCCCGAGTGCAGCTGCCGGTTCAGTAAAACCTGTTTTCTTGACCGGAGCGCCTACTCCTGTCGCTTTCAGTGAGTAAGATACAACATCTTCCCCGTCCGCCGTCTTTTCCCATGATGTCGGTACATACTTACCGACAACGTATTCCTTAGTATCCAAGTCGACAATAGCAAACTGCAGGGCGCCCTTTTCAGCAGTAATTGCGTCGTCGTACAAGAACTCTTCGATGACTTTCTGTGCTTCGTTATCCCGGCGCATAACGACCTCCGCATCCAGCTCGTGAGTCTTTGATGTCACGACGCCGTCAGTCCAATAACCGGTATCCTTTGTTTGTGCAGTCTTGACTTCTGCGGACACAGAGTGCGTATTCGACGTCAATCCGCCTAATTTAATCCATTTCGGGCTTGCTTCGGACGCTCCCGTACCATAATTGATGTACAAGATAATTCGTTTGCCGGAAACCCCGACTTCCCCGGTAAATGCCGGGTATTTTTCTTTTGCAATAGTTACAGCCATTTTTCACCTCATGTTATCTGATCAATTCTAAAAATAAGAGTGGTGCCGCCGTTTTGCCACACCCCGGTATTGCCGTATACCGGTAGATTCGTCCGCAGTGAACCTACTTTGATACTGATAAGCTGGTACCCGTCCGCGTAAAGTTCTTTCTGCAGGGCATTCCAGCCAGCATCACTGCTTAGGTAGTTCAGCAGCGCTTCAAGCTTCTCTGCGATAACTTTGCGGCCTTTATAGTTACTGTAGATTTCTAATTGCAGAGTCATATTCCAGGACGCCATATCCGGAGCCGTGGCGGTGCAATCCGCGTCGCTGGCGCCTAAGATACCGTAAGCAAACTCTTTCTGTTTTCTGAAATACTCTTCCACTTCAGTAATCGGCACCGAGCTGTCGAACCAGTCTAAACCTACCGAGCTGTTCCGCATCACTTCATAAAATGCTTTTGTCACCGAATAAAACGGAGATTTATACATCATATCGGACTACCACCTCCGTTAATTGCTGTCGCGGTAATCTGCAGGAAGTAAGGCCTGCTTTCATCAAGTAGCATAATGTCATTAACGAGATAAACAAAATCCCGGTACAACAACCTCCACGACGTATCCAGTCCTTTTGCCACATTCATACCACGGATGTCTCGGATCACAAAATACCGGGTATCCACAGTGACGTAATCACCTACGATCTGCTGCCGGCTCTGGTTACGCTGTTCGCACATAGCAGACAACGTAACCGCCGGAACGTACGTAGTTTCGCTTAAGCCGCCCAGTTCGTCACGGACCGGTGCGGACGGCTTAAGCAGCGTAATCCGATGACAAAACCGGCCCGGGTTTCGCTTAAACACAAAGCACCCCTTACGGCGTCTTAGTAAGCTTTACAAAGGCTTTGTCGTAAACAGAGATATCCGTGAAGCGGCACACCGCGCGGACCAGAACGGAGTTTTTAGTAAATCCCGCTTCTTCAGAAGATGCGACCTCGAGAGACGGATACGCAATATGATACAGAGCGGAGAAATCGCCGACAAGAATAGTATTATCCGCAAGATTGCTTCCTTCTACAACAATAATCGGACGACCCTCGATCTCTTTTACCGCCGCATTGTTAGCGTCGCGGGAAAGCAGGTATCTGTCCTGCTTATCCTTCGCAAGTGCAAGGCCCGCCCACGTAGCCTGATTCATGACAACTGTAGCTCCGGATCCGGCATCCAGCGGAAGCTCAATTATAGCTTTTTTAACCGCATCGACAGTGACCACGGTATTCATAGCAGCGATCTTAGTTTCTTTCGCCGCGGCAAGTACTTTAGCACAGATGTCCTTATTTACAGTGGTACCGTATACGCGGTTAAAGAGCTTTCCGATAATAGCTAATACATCGGAGTTAGCGTCCAGCAGTAATTCGCGGGATACCGGAATAATAGCGCCTTTAGATGCCAACGTATATTTAACGCTGGTGAATACGCCTTTCTTCTGTGCAATCTCGGTATTTTCTTCGAAATCGGTCAGTTCAACATCCTGCTCATAATCGATACACGGTACTGTTCCTGCACGAGTTGTTACCGGGATAGCTGTCGTGATAGCACGAAGATCTACGCCGACCCCATTGTTTTCCCGCAGAGACAGCAGCTCCTCAGGAACAAGGACGCCCCCATCAGCGGCAACCGCGCCATTCTGACCTGCCGCTTTGTCTTCAAAATAGGTCGCATATTCGGTATCGGTCACCGCGCGCCCCAACAAGAAATTTTTAAGTGCTGCATTAAATCTTTTTTTGTCCATCTTGTTTTCTCCTTTTAAATAACTTTTCTTTTTTGCTTCGGCTTCTAATTTTTTTTGCTCTCCATAAGCATTAATCTTATCTTCCAATTCTTTCTGCTTTTCCGGAGGTACTGATTTTTTCTTTTCGATAAAAGCCTTAATTTCATCTTTCAGCGCATCGATATCACGCTTCATCGCTATGCTTTTCAGCATTTAACCACCTCTTTCTTACAAAATACTGCGCCAATATGCTGCTTCGCTCTCATCCATTTTCGGAACGGGCCCGTTTCGTTTTCGCCTGTGTTTCGTCAACTTCTTATATGTAGGCGCTTTTCGGCCATAAGCACCCCTGTACGTTGGTAACGCGCAGTTAATGATCATTAAATCCTCCAGCGCGTCATAGCGCCGTAAATACCCATCAAACATCGCGTCGATTTCCGAAACAGTATACTTTCCGAATTGCTCCGGAGTCAGATTGAGCTCGCCGAGTGCAATAACCTCAAGCACTTCCAGCATGTCCCGAAATGTCCGGTATCCCGTCGGCCTTACGCTTTGCCTGCTTTTTTCATTAGCTCTCTCATCTGTTCCGGCTTCGGCAATGCCGCCTCGACTTTTTTTGGATCAGCTACCGTGCCTGATTTAATCAGTGCCGATAATGCGTAAGCCATCAGCACTGCCGGTGAATACTGCGGTATCGCTTCATAATACAAGCATTCCGCATCTTCACGTGTCATACCGTCATTGCCGTCAATAAGCGCCTGTGTAAACAGCACAAACACATCATGCAGCGGAGCTGCCTGCTCTTTGACTGACTGTAAAAATCTCATCAATGACTCATGCCTTAACTTTGTCTCAGCTTCGTAAACGCCTTTATTAGTCAGCTTTAAGTGATATGTCTTTCCGCTGATTTCTATGCTTTCGAAATTATCAAAAATCATTACCCTTCCTCCTTTCTTCTGGGATTTCCACCTTCGTCTCCGCCGCTGTCCCCTAAGGCTCCTGTTCCGCCGCGTTGCGTGAGCATATCTGCCCCGGGTGCATCTATCGCCGGATATCTCAGAGACCGTCTGGCCTCATTAGGTGTCAATATTCCCGCCCCAGTGTAAGCCGCAAGAACGCTTGCCTTACTCTGGGCGTCCAATGTATCAAAGACATCACCAGCACTAAGGAATCGATATCCTTTCGTTTGGTCTGCCCTGTCAAGCAGCTTAAGCCGAAACTCTGCTGCGTACTGCGTAATAATCGGAATCATCGTTTGATTAAAGAACTGTGTCATCTGATTCGTCGAAAACGTAGCCATTCCCGCGCCACCACCCACGTTAAGCATCGCAAGCGGTATACCGAAAAATGACGAAATCTTCTGTGCCGAGGTCTGCTGCAAGGATTCATAATAATCTTTAATCGCGTTCGAGATATTTGTCGCGGTCATTCCTGCTGGCAGCGGCAATATCGTATTATTGCTGTCTGATAAGAGCTCTCGAACTTGATTTTGCAGTTCCTTTTGTTTTGACGCGCTCAAATCGGATGTGTATGACAGCACAATCGTTCCGGAAAAGCCGTTCATCACAGCACTGCGCATTGCGCTTTCTGATTCCGCCGACCCTTTCAGCGCATTCATTAGCACATCAATAGCCTTTCGGCCGACAAGTCCATTAGCGCTAAAAGCTTTAAAATGCAAGATTTCTTCAGGTAAAATCGTAAATTTATGTCCGGATTGCGAATCGTAATACTCATATACCATCCTTCGCTGTCCTTGCAGTATATCCGCGTTATCCCAGTACACCCTGACATTAAAAGCATTCAGCGGAATTAACTTTTCTACTACGCCCGATTTGCCGCACTGAATGTACGCATATGCGTTTCCATAAGCATTTCGCTGCACTTCTACCCAACGCCAAAATTCATATGCATTTATACCGTCGTACGGCTCTACGTTAAGCACCCGTTCGTAACGTGGGCCAAAGACTGCAGTAGTATTCCCACCCGGGTCGTACAGACCCCACTGGATCTGCCCGATGTTTTTAGCAAGAATCTCAATGCACGTGGCAAAGATAACATCTCCTGCGGCGTCAACTACGACACGGCGCCCCGTGCCGATCGGATAGAAATTCTTTTTCGTGTTTTCGTATACACCGCCACGGAAAAAAGCTTTAAATTTATCCAGCATGGCTGTTACTCCAGTTTATCTGCCGAGTCAAGCAGAGCCTGCAAGTCTTCGGGAACTTTGTAATTTGCTTTGCGTTCGGCTTCTCTTTTTTCAGCTTCAAGATCCCGTAATTTGTGTATTACCCCCGCAAAACCCGCTACGGCTACCATATCGGGCTTTTTAGCAGCCTCTTCAATAGTCACATGGTCAAACATCGCTGCCGCCTGTTCTCCGGTAAGCCACACTTCGCCGTTATCAATCCTGGCGTCCAACGTTTTATCTTTAGCGTGCTCCATCACGATACTATGCAAAACGGCATCGATAGCTTTCATAGATTCAATTGCATTCGCTATTTCTTCTTTATTGCCTTCCGCATAAGACATGCAATTGTGCAGCATGAGCAGATCGTCTTTATGCATAATCACCTGCTGGCAAGCCAATGCGATAACCCCGCCCATCGAACACGCCATAACTTCTACTTTAGCCGTTACTTTCCGCTTGCAGTTCCTGATTGCATTAACTACCTGCAGCCCTTCAAGTACGCTGCCCCCAGGAGAGTTAATCACCAGCGTAACATCCTCCGTAGTCTCATTTAACGCTTTAACTACATCCGCCGTGGCTTCGATAGCACCATTAATTCTCAAATCCATATCACTTTTCCTCCAATCGATAAAATTGTAATTGCGTAAGCATCGCCCGCGCTCCATAGTTCAGACCTGCGTCTGCAATGCTTGACATGCCTTCTCGCTGGTCGTACATGTGCGGGCCCCATTGAGTCATCACCCACAAATCGGCTTTATTTCGAAATCGCTCATTCGCTTTGTACAGCGCTTTGTAATCATCAATTGCATCTTCCAAGTAGCCGTAGCCCGTATCAATAATCCGCCGGATAAAAGCGTCATCGTCGTTGTACGGGATATGTAGATAGTCTTTTAGTTCTTCCGTTGTAATCATGTACTCACCTGCCTTTCATCATGTCAAACCAGTCATCTACCAGCTCATCCCCGGACGGAATACGCCTGTTGAAATCGATGTAGCACGCAATAAATCCCGTCAGCGCCGCGTCCAGCGGGTCTATTCGAATGTTGCTGTCCGCGCGAAGAGTGATTTTTTCGATAGAATAAAATCCGGTACTGTTCCGCACTAATAAAGAGTTCGTAACGGCTTTTAAAAATATATCTTCGTGCCCCTTAGCATACGCGATAACCCCGTCTTTAAAGTGCTGCGACAACGCCTCAATGTACTGACTTAACGCTTTCGGACTTTGATTTTGCAAGATAAAGGTATCGCATATCTCCGACAGGCGGTCTTGTATCCCTGCGATATTATACGGGTCCGCTGCTATCGTTACGTAATGCAAGTCGTGATCTATCCGGGTTTTGTCTATGTACTCGAACACCTGTACAGTATCAATGTTCTCGCCTCCTGCGCCCGAGCATAAAAAAAGTTCTGTATCAAGGTAGTCTCGATAACAAAACTTATCCGACGTTACGTGATCTTGCAATTTCTTTTCCGGCATCCATGACACACTGTGTATAAACAATCTATATCCAGCCGCAGGAACATCTTTCTCCAACATCGCTCCCGTCTGGTCTACTCCGTAATACGTCAGCCAAACCACCGACGTTAAATCGACTGTTTGTGAAGCGTCAATTCCTAAATACCAATCTTTATACCCTGCTCGTATCAGATCTTCAAAAGTAGTATCTGTTCCGCAAGCTATCAATTGGTCGTATGTACAAACCTGTTTATCTTCTGCCGAGTACCAAGTGTTACACTGTTTCGTCACAAACGACTGCAGCGTAAATCCTTTCTTAGCTACCGCTTCTTTCGCTTTCTGCAGATATTTTTTCCGGATATGGTCTTTAACGGTAAATCCGTCTTCTTCAAACAGCAGTACCGGATTCGCTTTGCCCCACAATCTGCTATTCGCGTAGTCTTTACTTTGGATATCTGCTACATCCGGCTCTGCTAAAAACAAGAAAACATTATCCGGCAAAAGATCTTCGTACAACATCTTTCTTAAAGTCAACCAACTTTTATGATTGTCTCCGCCGATTTCAAACTGTGCTGTAGACATCGCGACGAGTAACGCATCTTTAAAATGCGCTTGCCCGTCTTGTATTGTCTTAGTGATGATTTCATCACAGAGCATTTCTTCATCGATAACAGCTACTTTGTTCGTATAACCATCCAATGAGTTCTTCGCACTTCCACCTGTCCGGAACATTTCTAAATAGTTCCCGGTGTTCTTGTGCTTTGCCCAACACGCTGTCTTGTTTACATTGTCAAAAACCTCCTTCAAGCGGCGATCATTATCAATAAATTTACAAAATTCTTTAAAGCAAATAGTCGCATTCTGCCCTTTACACGACGCGAGAACAATCAGTTCATTCCGGAATTTGCTCATCCCCATTAAATAGTGCAGTACGGCGGACAATAGAAAGCTTTTCCCGTTACGGCGCGCCATATACAGTTTCGCCGTATTAACCAAATACCGGCCATCAGGATATCTCAGCCCGAAGATCCCGCACATAATAAACTTTTGAACAGGGTACAGACTCAAGCGTTTAGCTTTACCGTCTTCGTCTACATAAATCAGTAAATTTATAAACTGGAACATCCTGCGCATTGCGTTAAATGCGAATTTGTATTTTCCCGAATTGTACAGATCCAGAAACCGCTTAAAACACCGATATTCCGACTCTCCTACCAATTCATTATCTGCCCGTTTTATCAGAGCTTTGTAATAGTCCCCGATAAATTCGTTAAGTTCTGCCGGTACTTTCAGCAGCTTAATTTCATCTTCAACCATCGCCAAACCTCTTTTCAAATTCTGCTATGCCGTCAGCTATCCTGTGTAATGCATACTCTTTTTTCACCCCGCTCGCTCTATACAACGCATGTATTTCTCCGTGACTTTTTTCAGACACGGTAATCAGATTATCTAAAGCAAACAGCAAATCCGGTCTTTCATCCCGCTCTTTGATGTGATGAATAATCGGATTATTTAACCGCTGTAAAACGCCAATTCCAAGCAGCCAAATATCATAATCCATGTATTTTATACGCACGTTTTTGCGGCATTTTTGCCATAAACGTGATGCATATACTTTTTTTGCGGTGTTCTCAGTTTGATATTTTTTAGCAAATTTGCGTGTACACACAGGGCATCTGTACCCGTCGTAGAGCTGATGGCATGTATTGCAGCGTTTAAAAATCGCCATCATTCTGTGCTTCGGTCAACATGCGTGTAAAAGGATTTCCGTTGTCGGCCTCTTCATCCTTTATTTTGTCGAACTTCAGCGCTTTATAAATCCCCAGCGCCGTTTTGTTAAATTGTTCATATCGCCGCAGATGCGCCTCAATATTAGCCGCATCCATTTTGTCTAAGTTAGCAGTTAATTCCTGAGATATTTCTTCAGCTAAAACAGTAAACCGGCAATACTGCATAATGAGATTTTCATTAACTTTGTTGATCGTGTCGCACCTATGCTGCAGTGTCCAGATGTAATTATTTAGTTTTTTAATCGCCCTGTTTCGTGCTGTGTTCGTCATTTGATATACACCTGTCTATTAAAATACATCTGTTGAGAAAAATTAAAAAGGACCCGCCGAATTGCGGTCCTGAGCCGTGAAATTCCGAAACATACCCCCTATTGTTCACTAATTGAAACGCTAAAAAGGTAAACAAAAAGCACATGCCGGGGAGTGACATGTGCTTTTTGCGGAAAGGAGGTTCATCCTTAAATTTCCCTTTATCATAATATCACACTTCATAGTGACATTTAATGACATTTAGTGACATCTTTTCTAAAAATTGTAATCCTGCTCCGTGCAATCTATACACATGCCGTATAGCATACCCCATATCCACGGCTATTAACTCCCACGTTTGCCCCAGTATGTAATACCGATACAGCACACAACGAATACTCTCGTCATCTACCTTGTCAATCAATGTTTTAGCCTGGTTTCTCTTGTCAATCAGCTCATCCCAAGCGGCGTTTACCTTCTCGATCTGCGAATCAAGTTTGTCGACGATCTCATCAAGAGTAGCTAAATGGTTTGACTGTATCTTGTCACCAAGCTTCGGACTTGAGATGTTATACGCTCTGCGCCTTAAATCCTCTAACTCCTGCTCGTATGCACGTAACAAGCTGTCCTGTTCCCTGACCGACCTCAAAAACTCTTTAACCGTCATTTCTCCTCCTGCTCGCTGCTACGCACAACGCTACGGTTACCACACCAACGATAGAACCAATCCACGCACCGATTACGAAAATCAAAATCTCTATCATTTCTCGTCAGTCCTTTCTAACAAGTGCTCAATGTACCATCTGGCTTTCTTCAGATCTTCTGTTCCGTTCTTTTGTTTCCACCGCCACAGATACTTAATCGCATTCGCCGTACACACAGCTTCGATACCGTTTAAATCACTTGTCGCTACCTCTATTGCGTCAATACATTCTACCCGGCCTTTATTGTAATGCGCCGGCCTGTTCACCATATCAATCATTTTTCCATTCCTCATAAACTTCAACTACTAAGCGCGATCCGCCACATATTATCCGTAAAACATCAAAATCTGCAAGCCAATACGGAACATCATCACTCTTGCCATCGAACAGTGCTCTGTAAGATATATCCGGCAACCCCGCCTTCTTTTTGATGATGCGTACTGATGTCTCGCTTTCAATGGCTTCTAATAGTTTCCTTAATCTCATTTTCCATCATCCCTTTCGACTAATAATTTAACTGCATTCATCATAGCTTCCTGCCCATTTTCTTTTCGTTTCAGCGCCTGCATAACCAATTCATCTACCGTGCCTTTTGCCACTAAGTGATGTATGATAACCGGCTCTTTCTGTCCTTGTCGTTCAAGTCTTGCGTTTGCCTGCTGATACTGTTCTAAGCTCCATGTCAAACCAAACCACACGATAATATGCCCGCCTGCTTGCAAATTTAAGCCGTATCCTGCGCTTGCGGGGTGCGCTATGAGTAATTTTATCTTTCCTGTATTCCAAGCCCTTATATCGACTGAATTTTGCAATTCCCGTGCATTCGGGAACGCCTCTTTGATCCGGTCTTTATCGTGCTTAAAATTGTAAAAGACTAAAATCGGATTTCCGTCATTTGCTTCTATGATTTCTTTTAGCGCTGAGATTTTCGCATCGTGAACCAGTATAACTTTTTTATCGCCGTCGTACACGGCTCCGTTTGCCAGCTGCAGCAATTTATTACTGACCGCCGCTGCCGATAAAGCTGTTATCTCTTCACCCTGCAGCTCTGTGATATATTCCCGCTCAAGTTCCCGGTATGCTTTTTGTGATTTCTCATCAAGCAGTACCGGGACCGTAACCGGCGGAAGTTTATCAGGCATCAGACGGTAGTCTTCAGCTTTCAAGCTGATACAGATGTCTGATATCTTGTCATAGATTTCTTTTTCGGCGTCCGGACTTCTTATCCTGTAACTATAAACCACCGGGCCATTCTGCTTATCCGGCACAAAATAATTGTTCCGATATTCTGTCAGCGTTCTTCCCAGCCGTTTGCCGCCATCAAGCAGATACAACTGCGCCCACAGATCCATTAATCCATTCGGCCTCGGCGTACCTGTCAGCAAAACAATTTTTTTGAAGCATGTCCTGACCTTTCGCAAAGCCTTCCACCTTTTCGTGCTTGCGTCTTTGAAACTTGTACTCTCGTCGATAACAAGCATGTCGAAATCCGGTTTATATTTCACGTGTTCAAGCAGCCATACAACGTTTTCTCGGTTAATGATGTAGATATCGGCTTTTCTTGCCAGTGCCTGCAGCCTCTGTGCCTGCGTTCCTAAAATTGTTGAAAACGTCAAGTTTTTAAAGCAATCCCATTTTGCCGCCTCGTCTTGCCAGGTGGCTTCAGCTACTTTCTTCGGTGCCACAATCAATACTTTGTTAATCGATAATTCGTCAAACATTGCTTGAAAGATAGCCGATAGCGTCGTCGAAGTTTTGCCGAGGCCCATCCCGAGATAGACACCGGTACCCTGATTTTTCAAGATATGTTCAATCACAGCTTCTTGATACTTGTGCGGTACGTACTTCATTGTGCCAGCCTCCGGATAAAGTTTTCTGCAGATTCCAGATTATCAATCACGCACACGCTACAGCCCAGCCTATACAACCTGCGGAGAACATTTCTTTGCAGCCGTCTCGGCTTCTTCCCCGGCGCTTTTAGCTCTGCAAATCCGATTTTCCCACCGGGAAGAATGACAATCCTGTCTGGCACTCCCGTCATTCCCGGACTCGTGAACTTGATGCACATCCCGCCGCAAGCCTGCGTCACTGATATCAGATGCTTTTCCACTGCATATTCTTTCATTTTTCACCTCATAAATATACAAAGGCTTTTTCCGCCTATATAATAAGAATATAAATCTTTATCTCGCGCGCACGCGCGCACGCGCGGAGACCCCTACGGATTATAGAGTTATAGAAGAAATAAATGATCATGTGTCTATTATTTTCTTCTATAACTCTATATTTCAATAATCCTCCATAGAATAATTGGTAACATTGGTAACATTTGGTGTTTTTCACAGGTACTATCGGCGCTTGACCTGTTACCAATTCCAAAAATAATTGGTAACATTTGGTAACATTTGGTAGCATTTCTCTATAACCTCTATAAATTCTAAATTTTTCTAAAAATTGGTAACATTGGTAACATTGGTAACATTGGTAACACTTTTTTCACGAATTGGTAACACCTGATTATTCTTTTTTCTTTCGAATAAAAGCCCTTTGTGGCCCGTATAAATTACCGAATCGTAATTTCCCTTGACTGTCTTTGTATTCTGTCCACCCTTTCAATTGCTGCAAAATACCGTTCATTTCGCGGGCGTCAACATTTCTAAAGCCCTGCCGCGTCCCGTCAAAAACTTCGCACCAAATTTCCAGCGCGCACACACGGTTCCTCGTCACCGTTCCTTCCGGATAGCCTTCTTCGCCGTGGTGCTTGATGTAATCCCGCCGGTCGTAAATATCCATATCACCCCAATTCGCCGGTAACGGTATCTTCAGATACTCTAAAACCAGTCCGAGCTTCTCTCCACCCTCTGTGTGTGCTTCCTGCAGCTCTCTTGCGGTCTTCGCGGAATCGGCAGGCAGGTACAGATTTTGATCTGTTTCATATAGCTGCTTGACCTCTGCCCACACCTGATCAATGAAATCATCTGTTAAATCGGATAGCAGCCGCTTACCACCGCCCGAACAGAAGACGGGTAGAAAACGACGCCCGCCGGTACGGTCTTTAAGAAAGATGCTGTCATTCGTAGTAGCTGCGAACACGCACTGCCGCGGATACTCTTCTGTACGTCGCCCGTAGGGCGCCCGGAACTTGTCCGTCTGCCGGGAGAGAAAAGCTTTAATCATGTCGTTATCCGCTTTTTTAGATGCCTGCATTTCGGACAGCTCAATAATCCAGCTTCCCTGCAGCTGTTCCATCGCTTCCTTGCCCTGAAAACTGACAATGCTGTCGTTAAACCACTTTCCGCCCAGCCTGCCTAAAATCGTACTTTTGCCTATACCTTGCGGGCCGCTAAGTACTATGCATGAGTCGTATTTGACTCCCGGGCGCTCTATACGTGCCACGGCGGCCTTGAGCCACGTCCGCGTGACATCTTTTACGTACTGCGAGTCTTCGGCACCTAAAAAGTCAATAAACAGCGTTTCTGCGCGTTTGACTCCGTCCCATTTCAAACTTTTCAGATAGTTTTGCACCGGGTGCGTTTTGTGCTTGTACATGACTTCTACTAATGCGTCATCGATGACCTGCCTTGCGGCCAGATCGTAGTATTTTGCTAAATAATTGCGCAGACCGGCGTCATCAGTATCCCGCCAGATGTTGTCGGTACCTTTTTTCCGCCACGGCAGATCCTTTTTGACAATAAGCCTCCGGGAGAACAGGTCGAGTCCGAAAGTGCCTTTGAGCTGCGGATCGTTCTCGAGAATAGCGATAAAATTCCCCGCTACCGGAAGTATCGGTGCATTCTTCCCGGAGCCTCTTGTCAGCTCCGCCATCCAGTCCATATCGGCATCATCAGCATTAAACCCGGACTCTTTGAAACTCTTCTTGACATCTTCAGCCTGTTCGGTGCTTATTATGCGTCTTGTCGCTTCGTCTTCCCCTGCCAGTTTTACCATTGCGACATAAGACGGCATTTTAACTACCGGAGTGCTTTCCGAGGCATCTGCATCAAGTGCTCCGAACTTGTGGAGTCTGACGAGATCAAAAGCGTTACAGAGCTTGCCGCCTGCCGGATCGGTCGAGTGATGAGAGTAAGCAAACTTATCATCGTACACAACAAGCCCGGCGCTTGTGCTGCCTTTCGTGTACGTGTACCGCCCTTCTACCGCACAGGCGGTGTACTCATCACTAAGGAACGTCTCTATAGCGTCTTCGATCGTGTGTGCCCGGCAGAACGCGCCGATAAGCCCCGGCTTAGTCAGCGGATCTCCTTGCTTTTTTGCCGCTGATACCGTGATACTTGCTTCTTTTTTCGAAGTCGGCCACAGTGACGTGTCGTGCCAGTCTTCGTACCTGTTCAAAACGTCATCCGCGCTAAGAATCGGTGCGTCGTTGTATCTGAAGATAAAATCTCCGTCCTGCGGCTTACTCGGCCAGTACATGAGACGTTCGGGCTCGTATGTTGTAGAGTCCATCGCTTCAATGCTGATGTCTTTCGCTAAAAGTCTTGCAATAGCTTTGTATTCATCCGCCGTTACGGGTCTGTCAAGCGGGATAAGCACGCGGTAGCGCGGAGCAGCGGCAGCGTGGCTGTGTGTTGTGTACAGCCCCCACGCTACATTGCCCATTCCGATATCTAAATCGGTTAAGAAGTCGTCATCCGGGTTGTCGGCGTCCAGACAGATAACCTGCCGGTACTCGACGTTCTGCTTGAGCCGCTGGCCGTTCTTGAGATATCCGCAGACGAAGCCACCGATGTCTTTACGATTGTCTCTGTCGGACTTCTTCATCGCTTTATACTCAGCGACGGTTTCGCCAGTCACAGTCGGCTTAGACAACCTTTCAAGCAGATGTGACCATGTCGTTTTCGTGTGTTTCCATTTTTTAGCGAAGCGCTGCGGCGCTGTCGCTATCGTGAACTCAATATCATACTGCAGCCGCAACGCCGGTCACCTCTCTTTCTGTTTGAATATCGGTTGTTTCTATTGTCAATTTTCTTGATTTCGCCCATGATATCAGGGCGCGGTTGAGTTCCGCGTCCTCCCGGACGGGTTGATTATTGACCAGTTTTGCCTGCGCCACTTTAGCGCCCCGGATCTCGATACAAATAACCGGTTTTCGGCTTTTGAAAGCGGTAATAATGCGTACTTTGTCAGATAAAACACGGTCGCGGTAGGTGCCGACGCAGTTGTGCATAGCGCGTCCTAAATTTGCTAATTGTTCAGTATCCGGCGGCAGGCTGAAGATTAAATCGTCAACTTTGCCCGTCAGCGGGAAATCCCGCAGAGACTTGTATTTGATACGAACGTTCGCGTGCTGCTGCCTGTCTACTAAGCGCGTAAGGTAGTCGTGAATATCCCGGCTGCGGATTTTCGCCCGGATAAACTTCCGCTTGTTCTGCGAAGTCAAGAGATCCCACATATGCCCGCAATCTCGTACGATATAATCATTCTCGTGCTCTATAAGCCTAACCGCGGCCGCTTCACCTCGTGTATGCTTAACTATCCGTAAAGAGCGGAGATAGCTGTCTAAGCTGTGGTAGAAGCCGATATCGTATCGTTTCTGCAGAAGCGCGTCTAATAGCTTGTATTTGTTGTCCGTTTCGTGTAAAATCGGCCACGCCGTCCGGATCACGTTTAAAAAATTAATTGGGCATTTAACCAGTCTGGCATTCAGCCCGGGTATGTCCGGGAAACGGTAAATTTCACGCGCAGTCTGCAGATATGGCTTTCGTTCGTCAAACAGGCGCATTACCGGGTCATCTGCATATGGACACATCCTGATTTCTTCCGTTGTCAGGTTTCTTGCGTCCGGATAATGCAGGCGCCATGCGAAATTTGAAAAGCAGTAGTCAAAAACGCTGTGACCGTCCTGCAAGCTGGTCGGCGTATACGCGGATTTAACAGTATATCCGGCAACATCAGACAGCTTTTGATTAAAACATCCGACAACATCTTTGAAAAAGCTGTTTATCAGATTTCTTTCTGTATGATGAATATTGCTTTCCGCGTTCAGGTAGTGAAAAACAGTATCTTTCATGCAAAACTTTGTTTTATCGCTTGCTATCCTGTTCAGTGGCCATAAAGTCCGCGTAAGTACCGCGCGCCCGCGGGCGCCGTGTTCTATGTAAACCGCTTCCCGGCTTTTGAAATCAAAGCGCAGAGTGTGTTTTTTGACAGTATGCACGGACACGTCAATCGGCGACTCAATATCTACATTCAATGTTTCCGCGCAGATGTCCAGATAATTTTTGTATTCTTTCGCTTCCAGCTCGATACGGTACGGCACGAGTATGCGTTTACGCCCGGATTCGGACAAGTCGAGCCACGGAGTGTCATATGTGCCTTTCCATAAGTGTTTCCCGCATTTCGGGCATGTATATGAGTATCCCTCGTCACTAAGGCCGTGTATGCTGCGCTGAAAGCGCCAGCGGCAGTGAAAGGCGTGCCCACAGGCAGCATGTACCTGTAGGCATTCCTGATCACAATACTGCGCACCTGGGATTAACTCCCCGTTGTTGTAAAACGCGCGCACGACTTCGAATAACCGATTGTTCCGGTATTGACTAATAATTCTCATAATCCGCCTCAAAACAGGTCATCTAAATCATCTGCCGCAGCAGCCGGCGGACAAGGTTCGACAACAGGTTCTTCTTTCTTTTTAGCCGGAGCTCGTCTACGCTTCGGTTTTTCTTCTTTCTTCGGTTCATCTTTCTTTACTACTTCTTCTTTCTTTGGTTCTGTCGCTTCGATGGCGTCAATAAGGGTTTGCGAAGCATCTAAGCAGTCTTTGCAGTAATCTCTTGCTTTTTCTATCTGTTCACGCTTTTCTTCCAGTGCTTCAGCGTCAAGCGTTTCGGCCCATTTATCAAGTACTTCAATTCCTTCTTTTGCGATTTTGATCTGCTGTTCCATTTGTATTTTGTTCATTTTTAATACCTCAATCTTTCATATAATATGATCCTTCGAAACCATCTGCCGTTTTGATCAGACCGGCTTCCCACGGCTCATTTCTTGACATAATTTCTGTAACTTCTGCAAGACTTCCTTCGCCGTCCGGCACTTCCATCACGACTTCGTCGTGTATGTGCATGATGATTTTGTATCCGGCTTCCGTGAGCCTTAGCATAGCTGCCGCTAAGCAGTCGCGGGCAACAGCCTGCACAATGTTTTCGACAAGCTTGCCGCCGTAGGTCTCCAACTTGCCCCACTTCCGGCTGCCCTGTTCAATGCCGCGGTATAAGATAGACTCCCCGCCGAAACGGTTCTCTCCGATTTCCGGCTTGATATACACAAGATGCCTGCCGGATGGGAGCTCTATAAACAGTGCGCCCTGCTTTCGGCAGAAAGCAAGATGTCCTTGCTTGATTTTGACCGTGCTGCCGGTCTTGATTGCTTTTTTAGCCGCGCTGTCTACATCCCACCAGAATTTAGTAATCGCTGGTGATGCCGCGCGCCATTTCGTCACGATGTCTTGCAGCTCATCGTCGGAAAGACCCATCTTGTCAGCGCCCATTTGCTTTAGCGCGCCGACGGAGCCACCGTAACCAAGCGCCAGTTCGGCGATTTTGCCTTTTTGCCGCAGATGCCCGTTCTCGCCGTGCTTGACGACAGGAACGCCGAACATCGCCGAGGCGGAAGCACAGTAGATGTCACCGCCTTCGGCAAAGACATCCTGTCGCCACTTCTCCCCGGCGAGCCACGCAATGACACGAGCCTCAATGGCCGAGAAGTCGTCAACGATGAATCGGCAGCCGGGCTTTGCGGTAATTGCCGTCCGGACAAGCTGCGATAGAGTATCCGGTACATTGTCATAACAGAGTTCCAACATCTCAAGATCGCCGTTTTTGACAAAAGCCCGGGCTGTATCAAGCTCTTCTGCGTTCATACTGTTCCGCGGCAGATTGTGCAGCTGTACGATACGTCCTGCCCAGCGCCCAGTGCGCATCGCACCGTAGAACTGGAACATGCCGTGTACACGACCGTCTGATGTCATCGCTTTCTGCATCGCTTCATACTTCTTGATTGAAGTTTTGCCGAGCAGCTGCCGCAGCTTGAGCATGACACGCACATCGTCCGGAATGTCTTTTTTCAAGAGTTCCGCAATCGCTTTTTTGTCTATTGATTCGACGGTCTCACCAAGCCGGTCTTCTATCCACGCTGTAAGCTGCAGGGGGCTGTTCGGATTTTCAAGTCCGGTAAGCTCCTTTGCTTTTGCCAGCAGTTTTGCTTTGTGTTCTTTGTTTATGCAGATAGCATTTTTGACCAGTTTTTCATTAATCCTTGCGCCGCGGCTGTTAATCTCTTGATCCATAAGCCAATATCGGTGTTCAAGCTCCGGCGGTTTCAGAGATAATAGTTTCTGCCGTATAGCTTTCTCGACGATGACGTCTTGCCGGTTATATTCGATGTACTGCGCCCACGCCTCCGGATTGTGTTCCGGTAAATTTCTTGTTCTGCCACCGTTTGCTTTGGTCGGCTTGCAGGGCTTCGAAAAGTAGTTGATTAACGCCTTGCCTCGCGTATCTTTCTGTTTATCCGCGCCGAGGCGCAGCACGGCAGCCACATCCGCAAGTTTCGTCGGCAGTGAATTGTACAGCGCCAGTACACTTGTACACTCCCATTGCTCCGCGGGCAATTCCGGATATATCTTTTTAAAGCAGGTAATTTCAAAGTTCGCGTTAAACGCCGTCTTTGTGATGCTGCTATCGAAAAGAGCCTGTGCAATCCGCACAGGCATCTCCTCTTTAGTAAGATCTATTACCTGCACCGGCCCGTCATCGAAACTGTATCCGAGCAACAAGATTTCAAAGTTCGGCGAGTCTACATATTTATAGACTCCGTACTTGATGTCGTTGTCACTGTACGTCTCCAGGTCAATTGCCAGTGTAGCCATAATTCCTACTCCCTAAAAAATATCATCATTATCGTCATCTTTGGCGTCAGCGCCTAAAAGATCATCATCGAAGTCTCCAGCAGATACACTGCCGCCGGACAGCGGTGTACCGTCTTTGATTTTCTTTAGACCGCTTAAGCTGACACCTACGCCGCGGTGGCCGCCTTGATTGTACACAAACAAGTACAAGACCGCCTGGCAGTAACATCCGCTGTAGACTTCCGATTTATCAAAAGTTTCTTCGCCGTCTGAGCTGAGAATCTTCGGCGGATAATCTTCCGTCGCTTTCGCATTTAAGAAATAATGCCCGGCATAGTTAGCGTCGCCTTCGCGTTCGGTGTCACCGTCACGAAGAGGCAGGTCGATATCTTTACCACGCGTGCCGAGGATCTTTTTAGCTTCTTCGTCATTAACAAGCTCTTTGATTTTCGCTTTCAAGCGCGAAATAGTCTTCGTGTCGCTTTTCTTGATAAGCAAGCTCGCCGAGTAGCGCATGCGGCCGCTAAGGTCTTCTTTCGGCGCCCAGATGTTCGCGTATGATAACCTAACCAAACCTGTAACAAATTTAATGCTTTTCATTGTGTTTTCTCCTTTACTTTTCACTTTTTATAATTTCTGATGGGTCTACCTCGAGCGATTTAGCAATCTTGCCAATCGTTTTGGGATTTAAGTCTCGGCCGGGCTTAAAGTATTGAGATGCAGTCAATGCTGCAACGCCTAATTTTCGAGATAAATCTAAACGGTTTAACCCCAGCCTCGCCATCGCAAGTTCCGCTTTTGTCTTGTCTAGCAGCATATTTTTATCAGCTCCTACAGTAGACTTTCGTCAAAATCGTTTTTTACATTTTGCAGTTCTATTGCCTGCCGCTTGTCATCCACAGAGACCAGCGTCGGCTTGCCCGGTGGTTTTTCAATCACTCCGGACATCAACTCGCCGAACATTTTCTTTCCGCAGAGTTTTTCCAAGTCGGTAATCGACCGTAGTGCCTGCGGCTTGTAGATCTCGTCAGCTCCGAAACCTGCGTTCAAAAGATTGTTTGCTGCTATGGCATCATCGATAATCTTCCGATTGCTTCGGCCTTCGACAAGTTTCATCCCGGGCCAGTCATAGCCGTCAAGCGCTTTTCCCAGCGCGTAGGCTTCCAGCCCATCAATCCACGTTTTGATACCTTTAGCGCGAAGCAGGATGTCAGAAATTTCAAAGTCTTCCAGCTCTGCCGTCTGCAGATCTTCTTTCACGTTTTTTAGTTCATATTCCGCGTGGGCCCTGCAGGTATTTCGTGCTTTACAGAATCGGCAGTGGCTGCCTGCGTAGAACTCGCCTTCGCCTTTAAAAGCAATTTTTGCCTTCTTTTTGACTTCTTCACCCCATGCCAGTAGGTCATCAACAGAGATGGTTTCTGTCGAAACGCTGTCAAGCCGTGGCTGCACAATCGTCATTCTGACCTCGTCTGCGCCATACAGATACCCGAAGGACTCATACATGCCCAGCGCATATAATCGCATTTGGCTGTTGTTGATGGCCGAGACAGGAACGCCTTTTCCGTATTTGAGATCAACGATCTCAAAGTACTTGTCAGACACCATTACCATATCGCCGGTACCGAAGCCTTCCGGTACCCAGCGCGAGAAGTCCAGTCGCTGTTCAACTTTAATCTGCGCATCCGGAGAGGCAGTTCTCGCTTCGTTGATTTTCTCAACGCAGATGTTGACGTAAGATTGTACAGCATCGTTCATCTCGACGTCTTCGCGTATAAGTACGTTAGAATCGCCAGTTTTTAAAAAACGATTCAAGAAGTACTCTGCTCTCTCGTGTGCGCGTGAGCCTTCCAGCGCATAAGGGCTTGACGCGTCCGGAAACTTCCGCTCCAACCTCGCCGATGGCGTGCAGTGCAGCCATCGTGAACTGGCGGATGCGCTTAATATTGCGTGCGCCATTTTAGATCTGCACCAGCACTTTAAATTCCGGCAGATCGGCAGGCTTGAGTTCGGTCACTTTAGCAAGCCCCTTGTCTTTCAAGAACTGTTTAATCCGCTCCTTACCGTCAGAAACTTTATGTGTGTACTCCGCGCAGAGCGTACGCAGTTCGGTTTTCTGGTCTTCCGTCAGTTCATCTGCGGCAGCCGCTTTCGGCGGTTCTTCTTTTACGGGCTCTGCTTTCTTTGCCTTAGGCGCCTTGACTTCTTTAACCTGTGGAGCGGTAACTGTAACGCTTTCCGGTGTAACTGTTACTGTGCTTTTAACCGGCTCGTTCAAGAGGCCTTTCAACTGTGCTTTCAGTTCTGCTACGTCATTTGCATCAATTTCGATTCTAATCATTTTTCTGTCTCCTTCATTTGTGCTATAATAAATTAGTAAGTGTTTGTTTTTGCCGTTCGACTGTTCCAGCAGCCGGACGGCTTTTTACTTGTACTAACAAGCAATTTACATCACCGCCTTTCATTTCTTTCTGCGTATCGGTGCGACAACGCATACCAACTTGTCATTTTCGAAAATATAGAATACCGACGTTTTTGCAGTCAGATCTACTTTAATCTCAGCGTCATGGTCGAAATATCCGAAATAGCTGTCATCGAGAAGATATGGATATTCACTGCCGTCTGGTTTTTCTAACACACGCCCGCACGGCCTTTTTCCGATAACCATGCCTGTCGGCTGCAGAGCTGTGAGTAATGTATCTTTTTTCGGAATGAGCTTGCACACATCGTGTGCGGATAGAGATGTCCCGACATGCTCCGCGAAGATATTTAGCTCTTTCGGTATGAAAAACAAGCCGTAATTATCAAACGTGAGCGGGTCCTTACCGTCTGCGGATTTTGTAAACTGCCTGAGAACTACCCCTTTTCTTCCGCCTAAAATAGTTTTAAGCGCTTGTGAATAGATCTTTTTATAATTCATCTCTTGATATAAACCTCCTTGTATCTTCGTCCGAATTGAATCGCTTCTTCGTAGCTCTCCATGAAAATATCTATACAGCCATCAATTCCGCAGCGGTCATTTACGACGTATTCCACGCCGTCAATAACGACTACCGTACCGAACGGCAGGAAGTTACAAGCGACCCCGCCGACGTGGACTGTTTCGCCCGTTGCGGTAATAGTCCCGCAATCGTAAGGCGTATAAGCGCTGCACTCTGCGATGAGCCATTCCGCATGCGCCGCGAAGGGCGCTAACAATGTGAATAAAATAGTTAATAGTCTTCTCCGCATTCACACATCTCCTCTCTGTAATTCATAGCCTCAACAGCTGCCGTTAGTGTTTCTAAGTGATCCGCTAACATTTCAAAGAAATCCACAGCAGCTGTCACTTTTTCTTTCTGTTCAACAGACAGGCAGCCATCAAAATCTTTAAAATATCCGCAGAGTATATTTTCTCCGCTACGCGCGATAGAGACTATCCGTTCTAAATCTTCAGTATCGACATCTCCCCTACAAGCCATCTTTATCTCCTTTCAGCATTAGAAAATTTTATTCTTTTCTTCTTCCAAGCCGGTTTTTATTCTGTGGCTGATACAGTTAAGAGCAATTTCAAGAGACATCGGTGCGCACTTTTTGACAGCAGCTAAAGTCCTAAGCAATAAATACCAGTCATCTTCGGTAAGTGCCACCGAAATAGTTTTCTCATCCATTACTTCATCTCCTTTACTCGAATAACTAACTCTGTACCCGGCTGAACATCACCGGGATTTTTTATGTGGTTTTCTTTCAACGTGTTGTAGACTACTTCCCGCACGTCGTCTTTGCTGCTTGCGACTTTCGCGCAGGCATCCCAGACACTTTCGCCATTCCGGAGTGTTACTTTATACGGCACCGTCTTTTCCGGTGGCTGTACCGAGTATCCGGATAAGAGAACAATCGCCACGAACCCGATTAGAAATTTAGACATGACAGAGCCTCAATAACCGATATAATCATTGATATAAAAATCAATACGTACAATGCATTCATTGCTTTATCAATCATGCTCTTTCCCTCCTGTACTTTCTAATAATTTCCATGACCTGTGAACTTTGTGTTTTCATTCCGACCCGCATTTTCGCCCGGGCGGTTGCCCACTCGCTGATTGCAGCCTCTGTCGTGATTAGCTTGTTCCCGACCGAGAAACACGGAAACGTCGGATCCGTTCGGGCATACTCCCGGAGCTGTTCAACTCCGATGTGAAGCAGCCGTGAAGTTTCTTCCATCGTCAGCCCGACGGGATTTTGTTCCATTTTGATCACCTCGCTTCTTTTGTTCTTCCCTTCATCGAGTCGCCCGGATTAATAGTTGTCGAGCATAACACAGTTCACAATGGATGTAACAATAACAACTCGTTATTTGCGAGCGGCTCGATGAAGGGAAGAAATTAATGTGAATTAGTTCCTATAGTTCATATACGAAATTTGAGAGAGTCTTTACCCGATTTTTGATATTGAATTTTTTTATACATGCTACTCCTCTTTTCTTTCTTGGTACTCTGATTCGCCATAAATCAAGGTATCCAGCGGAACTTCGTAAACTTTCGCGCATCCCTTTAATACGTTGAGCTTCAGATCCTTTTGCCTCTTCCCGGTCTCAATATCAGACAAGTAGTTTTGAGAAATTAGTAGTTTCTTCGCCGCTTGCGCTTGAGTTAAACCGGCTTTTGTGCGCGCCCGAATTAAATACTCTCGCAATTTAATCCTCCTTTCTATCTCAATATGAGATTTATTGTGACCTTAGTTTATCCCTTTTTGAGATGTCTGTCAAGTGCTATTTGAGATTTTTCTTGACAATAATCGCAAATAGAGATATTATGGTCCTATAAAGTACAGGACTTCGGGGGTGACAATTGTGAAAATTAAGCAACTGAGACTGATGCACGGCTTGAGTCAGAAAGAGTTTGCCCAGCAATTCAATCTTGCTCAAAACACACTTAGTCAGTACGAAAATGAAATACGTAAACCTGATATTGACTTGATTAAAGCGATTGCGAACGTGTATAAAGTTCCTATTGATTACCTATTGGACATAGATCAGATATGCGACGATCGAATCGGCGATGCGTTGAAAAGTGAGCGGCTACAGCAGGGGCTCGATTTAAGCGAACTTGCCAGTATAACAAAAATCCCCCAAAAAGATTTGGAGGATTACGAAAATGGTATAGAGCCTATTAATTTATATCTTTTAAAAAAGATATGCGAGGCATACGATAAAACTTTATACGAATTTTATGTAGATAATGAGATGTACGATGAATACATCCCCGAAATTTTTAACGGCGACGTGGATATGTATGAACGTTTCAAGAAGGCGCGAGATGAAGACGCTATGCGCGAAACGGCTATCCCACCCGGCGCCCATCGCCCGCAATTTAAAAAAGTCCCTATGCTGGGATATGCTGCGGCAGGACAGCCGCTTGAGGATCTCAATCAAGACACACCGTATTATGATATAGAGAATAAATATGACGTCGACTTCTGTATCACCGTCCGCGGCGACAGTATGATCGACGCAAATATCAACGACGGCGACATAGTCTTTATTAAATCGATGCCCGAAGTGCCAAACGGTAAAATAGCTTGCGTTGAAATAGATAACGAAAAAGTATGTCTAAAACGTTTTTATAGGGCTGGCAAAACGGTGTCTCTGGCGTCAGCTAATAGTAAATACGCGCCTATGTTTTTTACCGAAGATACTTGCGAAAGCATAAAAGTATTAGGGTTAGCTGTACTAAGACAGTCCGAGATACAATAATTTTTTTATGAGAGAGGAGACTTTTAAAATGACAGTAACAACGTTATTACTATTAAAGGACCTGACGCCGACGCAGAAAAGCTACGTGACGAGTAAGCTCAATACCAAAGAAAAAGAGACGTCTATGGCGTACATCTGCTGGATTTTGTGTGGTATCCACTATTTCTATCTTGGGCAGCCTATCAAGAACATCTTATACTGGATCACCTGCGCCGGTTTTGGGATCTGGGGAATTATTGATTTGTTCCGGATGAAGTCACTTGTTGAAGAATGTAATGAGAAGATAGTGCAAGAATTAATTCAGGAAGCCACTTTGCTTGAAAGTTGATTGTAAAAGGAGTGTTTGCTAATGAGTAGTATTATAGTATTTTTAATTTTATTGTGGATCTACTTTACGTACGTGAAAGAAAAATAGCAGCATAAAAATCCCGCTACCGTACTGCCATACGATAGCGGGAAAATGTAATAACCCACCTCGGGCTGATTACTTTATAATTATAGCATAATCAGCTCATGTTTTCAGAAAAGGAGCTGATTTTATAATGGAAAAATTGAAGAAAAGAAAGAACGGATATTATCAGGCATCCGTTACTGTAAACGGAAAAAGACGCTTTTTTTACGGACATACTTCAGAAGAAGCAATCCGGCGAAGAAATGATTTCTTATCAGAAATTGAAAAATTTCCGTTCATTGACGATAAAATCACATTGTCCGAATGGACCGCTGCATGGCTGGAAGGAATCAAGTCTACAATCACGTTAAACACTTATCAATCTTATAAAGGTACCCTGAAAAGACATATCCTGTCCGTACCGTTCGGCAATATCCTGCTCGAAGATTTAAAGCCTGCCGCCTTTCGTGTGTACTGGCAACAGATGTCTGATAAAGGGTTATCTCCGCGTACAATTAGTTATGTACATACACTGACATCAGCCGCACTGAAGCAAGCGGTCGCAGATGGTGTAATTCCATCAAATCCGCTCGACTATGTACGTCGCCCGAAGAAAGAGCCGACAAAAGCAAAGGCATTGAGCGAAGCGCAAATAAAGCTATTTTTTGAGCATGTACACAATGATGTCCTTGAAAGAATATGCCGCTTCGCTATTGCAACAGGAATGCGCCGGGGGGAAATATTAGGGATTTGCTGGGAAGACGTGTCATTCGAGAGAAAAACCGTGTCAGTTAATCAAACATGCCTTGCGCTGGACGGAAATTCTGCGTCAATTGTAGAAAGTACGAAAACAAAAAACTCAAGAAGAACAATCACTGTAGACGATGGCACAATAGATATGCTTCGTACACAAAAAGCTTACTGCCTGCGTTTAAAATTGCTATACCCCGGCAGATCATGTAACCTCGTGTTTCCGTCAGAAGTCTATACTCCCCTGTGCCCTGATAATATAACGCGAGAAACAAAGGCGGTTATGCGTGCCGCCGGTATTCCTCAATTTTCATTCCACTCGTTTCGCCATACCCACGCCACCCTGCTGCTTGAACGGGGAATTAATTACAAGATCATTCAATCCCGGCTGGGACATTCTTCCTGCGCGACAACAATGGATATATACTCGCATGTTACGCCGCAGATGGATTCTGAAGCCGCAAAAATTACATCATTTTTATATCAAAATGCCAAGTAAAAACAATATTTAATCAATTTATAAGAATTGACCGCAAGAGTAGGTGATGTAAAAAAGATGTACAAAACCAAAAATCACACAATAAAATAATCAAAAATAAAAAATCCCGATGGTCGATTTTATTCGATACTATCGGGATTTTTAATTGTGGTGCCGGAGGTGGGACTTGAACCCACACGATATTGCTATCGGCAGATTTTGAGTCTGCTGCGTCTGCCATTCCGCCACTCCGGCATATATCAACGGCAATTATTGTAACATACGTAAGAGCTATGCGTCAATGAACGCCGCTGTAAGTTTTCCTACTTCACTCAGATTCTCAAAATCGGTTTGATTCCACTGCAGCGGAGTAATCGTTATATAGCCTTTTCTCGACCAATAAACGTCTGTCTCCGGTTCATATCTTTCCAGCGGTTTCCCTCTCATGATAAATTCCATTTCATCCGCTTCTGTCCGCTTTCCCGCAATCACATTAGAATAGCGCAGCAAGCCGAGCCGGGCTACTTTCACATTTTCCCAGGAAACTTTTTCCGGCTTTATCTTCGGAATATTTACATTGAGTATACCGGTATACCGCTTTTTCATAAAATATCCGGATACCAGATCCGCAGCAAAAGCAGCCGTTTCCCTTAAAAGAGTTCCATCCGCCATGCTTTCCATAGAAACTGCCATAGAAGGAATTCCCGCAAATATACCTTCCAGTGCGCCTGCCACTGTCCCGCTGTAAAGACAGTCGCTTCCTGTATTGAAGCCATCATTAATCCCTGATACAATCAGATCCGGCAAGTCATCCTTAAGCCAGTATTCCAAAGCCAATTTACAACAGTCGCCGGTAGTCCCCGTCAAAGAATATACTTCGATGTTTTCTCCATAACTTTGCCGCTTTTTCAATTTCATCGGCTTTCTTAAAGACAATGCGCTTGAACAGGAACTCACTCCTTCCGCCGGTGCGATAACGGTAATTTTCGCAAGCGCGGAGAGTGCTCTTGCCAGGGTTCGAATACCCGGCGCAGCGACACCATCATCGTTTGTCACAAATATATGCATACTAACTGTCTATTTCCTTTTTACGTGTAAGAGAAGCAGCCTGAAACTGCATGCTTCTCGTATGAATAGTATGAACCCATTGTTTCTCATGGCGATGAATCCATCCGAGGAAAGTCACAGGAACCCAGGAATACATGAACACAGGATAAATCAGCCAATACAGGTAAATTTTAGCAGGCACTTCAATTTGCAAAAGGACGATAAGCGGCAGAACATACTGGATTGTCCCCAATACACTCCAGAATTGCCGTGGAACCAAAGCATCATTATATAGAACCACCGTAAAACAAGGATAGAACATATTAATATATGTCATCACTAAATAAAAAGCGGAAATAAGCAGAAAATAATTCTGCAGCAGCTGCATAATCCCATCAAGCACGACAATACTGTGTCGCTTAAAACCTTCTTTCATCAAAATGGGGATATATCTTTCGGAACAGTCAAACTGCCCCTGGGCCCAGCGCTTTCTTTGTCTCCAGGACGCCATAAAAGTCAACGGTTTTTCATCGTAAATAATCGCATCATGAACCCAGCAGGTGCGGATCCCATGAGAAAGGCATTTCATGGAAAATTCCATGTCTTCCGTGAGACAGTCGCACCCCCACCCGAATTCCTGTACAATATCCGCCGAAATACACATCCCGGTTCCCCCAAGACAGGAGGATAATCCTAAATTATACTTTCCAAGATGCCACAAATGATTGACAGTCCAGAAAGCAATCGCAAAAGTACCCGATACCCAAGTATCCACCGGATTTTTAGCGGATAAGTATCCTTGAAGAACTTTCTGCCCTTTCATCAGACGGGTATTCATGACCGCCAAAAAATCAAGATGGACAAGATTATCTGCGTCAAACACGCAAAATGCATCATAATGGCGGCCTGTTTCAAATATTTTCGGAAAAGCCCAATCCATGGCATATCCTTTTCCGCCAAGTTCTTTATTACATCGTTCAAGGACATAAGCGCCATGCCGTTGAGCCACTTCTGCTGTACTGTCGGTACAGTTATCAGCAATAACGTAAATATCATAAAGTTCTTTCGGATATTTTAAAATCTTTAGGTTTTCAAGAAGATCTCCGAGAACCATTTCTTCATTATGCGCCGGAATCATAAGCGCGAATTTGTTTTTCGGTGCAGACAAATCCCTATCTTTCCTATGCCATATTCCAAAAACGGCAATTACCGTATAATAAACGGTAAACCACGCCACAATCAGTTGGATGGGCAGCATCAGGATATCCAAAGGATAATTCATGTCAAAATTCTTCCTTTACTCTTCTTTTAAGTTTTCTATGGAATTTCTTCCGGCGGTTCAGGTATGTATTTACTATGCCGAACATAATATACGCCGCACATAAAGCAGCTGCCCAGGACGGCCAGTAAATCATGGTGCAAAGTATGAAAAAACCGAGGCAGAACAAGAATGCCGGCAAATGAAGCTGATCGGCGCTGGCGCCTTTATTATCCGGATAATGTACTTCACTCACCATCAGCACCGCGAGAACAAGCACGCAAACCATGGCAAGCCAGTTCCAGATCTTTACACCGGAAAGGACATAGCAGGCAATAATTACACCGACCGTCGGGCAAGGCAGTCCTTCAAAATATCCATGGACAGAAGTCACTTTCACATTGAAGCGCGCCAAACGGAACGCGCAGAACGCACCGAGGAGTGCGCAGGGAATAAACCCGAGCGCCCCCAATTCCCGCAGCTGATAAGAATACATCAATGCCCCGGCAGCGACACCGAAAGAAATATCATCAGATAAAGAATCCAGCTCCACTCCCATCGGACCTGCAGTCCCAAGAGCACGAGCCACCCTGCCGTCAAAGGCATCGGCCGCCATAGCAATCAATATGCATATCGCCGCCACATGGTATTCTCCTGAAATCGACATCATAATAGAAAGACCGCCAAATAATGCATTGGCTGCGGTAAATCCGTTCGCAATCCATGATTTATTCATTCTAATTTAAGCCTCCCCACTATCGTCAGCCCACCGCGGACTGTATCACCTTTCTTTACACAAATTTCCGCTTCTCCCGGTATATAAAGTTCTGTACAAGATCCGAACTTAATCATTCCGTACAGTTCCCCCTTTTGCAGCGGATCTCCCAACTGTTTCCATGAAACTACACGTCGTGCCAAAATGCCGGCAATTAATATAACGAGGATATTCCTATGCTTTCCCTCGATACCAATCGCACCGCGTTCATTCTCAAACCCCACTTCTTTTTCATAAGCAGGAAGAAACCGTCCTTGTGTATAGGATTGGTATTTAATGGTTCCTTCCATGGGAGAACGATTACAGTGCACATCAAAAACAGAAAGGAAGATCGTGATCTTATGGCATTCTTCTCCAAGATACATTTCTTCTTCCACGCCATGAGAAACATCCACTACAGTACCGTCAGCCGGGGAAACGATCGTATCTTCCCCCGGGGGGATAATCGCATTTCTTCTGGGGCAACGGAAGAAATAGCAAAAGTAACAGGCAAAAACAAAAGGAATAACCGCCGCATAAAGCATGCCAAAATACCACAGCAACGCCGCGACTATTAAAGATATGATGATGAACGGATATCCTTCCGGTAATATAATTGGTTTTTTCAGCATATTTTATTTCCGTTTTTCCTTTTCCATTTTTTTATCGCCAGCATAAACTTTGGAATCGCCGCCATACGTCCGATACGGCTCGGTTGCAAATATAAGCGGTACGCCCACTCCAATCGGTGATTTCTCATCCACAACGGTGCCCGCTGTAAATTCCCTGCCATGACGTCAAACACGCCGCCGACCCCCATCGCCAGCACGGGCCCTAACTCCTTCCTATGGTTCCACAGCCATTTTTCCTGTTTAGGCACTCCCATTCCACATAGAAGGACTTTGGTACCGCCGGATTTAATTTCTTCCACGATTTTCTGTTCTTCCATTTCATCGAAATAGCCATCATGAAATCCCGCTTTTTCAAAGGAACCGTATCGTTCCGTAAACCTGCGGATTGCCGTTTCTGCCACACCCGGCGCACCGCCGAGAAAATATACCGGCCATTTTTCTTTCACCGCGATTTTAAGGATTTCTTCCGCGTAATCGGCGCCTGCCACCCGCGCAGGAAAATATGTCCCCAACTGTTCACCTGCCCAAAGGATTCCCGCCCCGTCCGGTACGACCAGGCTGCAATGGTTCAGCACATAGGCCAATTCCTTATCTTCCTGTGCGATCATAACCATTTCGGCGTTAGCGGTAGCAATTATATGTTCTTCTCCTGACGCCGCCATTTCACGGGCACATCGCAGCGCCTCTTCCATAGTTACAGCATGTATGCGCACATCCATGACCGTATGAGATGGATATTTGTTTTCTATCATTATTTAGCACTGTAATTTGGCGACTCTTTCGTGATGCTTACATCATGGGGGTGGCTTTCACGAAGACCTGCGCCTGTAATTTCAATAAACCGGGTATTCTCATTCATAGCCGGGATATCAGGTGTGCCGCAGTATCCCATTGCCGCCCGCAGACCGCCAATTAACTGGAACAGTACGTCAGATACATGTCCTTTGTAAGGAATCCGTCCTTCAATGCCTTCCGGGACAAGCTTCTTTGCGTCCTGCTGGAAATATCTGTCCTTGCTCCCCTGCTGCATAGCCCCCAGTGATCCCATGCCACGGTATAACTTATAATTTTTCCCCTGATAAATAATTATTTCGCCCGGGCTTTCATCGGTTCCCGCAAGAAGATTCCCAAGCATGACCACTGACGCTCCTGCACCAATGGCTTTGGCTATATCGCCGGAGTACTGAATACCTCCATCGGCAATAACCGGCACATCCGTCCCGGCCGCCGCTCTCGCGCAGTCATAAATTGCGGTAACCTGGGGTACACCGATACCTGCGATCACCCGTGTCGTACAGATAGAACCCGGCCCTATACCGACTTTCACCGCGCTCACGCCTGCTTCGATCAGTGCTTTTGTCCCTTCATAAGTTGCCACATTTCCTGCAATCAATTCTGCATGGGGAAAAGCATCCCGAATCTTACGGATCGTATCCAATACCCCCTGGCTGTGTCCATGAGCCGTATCAATCACCAGGACATCCGTCTTCTTTGCAAGAAGAGCTTCCACCCGTTCCAATACGTTCGGCGTCACGCCGACAGCCGCAGCCGCCAGCAGCCTCCCATCTTTATCCTTGGAGGAATTGGGATACTTCCTCATTTTCTCTATATCCTTAATCGTAATAAGGCCCTTCAAATACCCATCCTTATCAATTAATGGCAATTTTTCAATCCGATGTTCCTGTAAAATACGTTTGGCTTCCTCCAGCTTCGTATTCTCCGGCGCGGTAATTAAACCTTCGCTCGTCATAATTTCTGAAATAGGTCTTGACAGATCCGTTTCAAAACGCATATCGCGATTGGTTATGATTCCAACCAATTTCCCATCTACAGTAACAGGAATTCCTGAAATATCATATTTCACCATGAGATCATCCGCATCGGAAAGTGTATTATCCGGATTGAGATATACCGGATCCACAATGACGCCGTGTTCAGAACGTTTTACCTTCTCCACTTCTTTACACTGTTCATCGATGCTCATATTCTTATGGATCACACCGATGCCGCCTTCCCGCGCCATGGCGATAGCCATATCTGATTCTGTGACAGTATCCATACCTGCGCTCATCACAGGGATATTCAAAGTAATGTTCCGTGTTAAACGTGTAGAAACATCGACTTCTTTGGGAAGCACTTCTGAATGCGCGGGAACCAAAAGGACATCATCAAAAGTAAGTCCTTTTTTCCCAAACTTATCCTCCCTCATATTTACCTCCATATTTTATTATTGTATAAAAGTCATTCTCAAAGTACAGGCACAAAACATACCCGACTAATATATTTATTTTAATTCAAATAATAACCGATAGCAACTTGACTCTGCTTCATCAAGCTTCATAACTATACCACATACCGCTTCTCAGTAGTATATCCGCTCAAAGAACTGCCCGCCGAACCGATGCCTTAATTCTTCCTTGAAATCCAGTCCTTTATCAACGGCTTCTCTCGCATCATGCTTCGCCAGTTCCAAGAGCGGCAAGTCACGCACGATATCCGCAGCTTTCAGATCAGGCATACCATGCTGATGGTACCCGAAAAACTCTCCTGCCCCGCGTAGGAGCAGGTCTTTTTCCGCCAGAAGAGCGCCATCCCGTATTTCGCACATCAGTTTCATTCTAAGCTGAGTCGTTTCATTTTGATTATCCGTATATAAAACACAATATGCCTGCTCTTTGCCTCTGCCCACACGGCCGCGAAGCTGATGAAGCTGGCTCAGGCCAAAGCGATCGGCGCCATAAACAAACATAACCGTCGCATCAGGCACATTCACCCCGACTTCAATAACTGACGTGGCCACCAGAAGTTTGAATTTACCTTTGCGGAAATCTTCCATAACCTGTTCTTTTTCCGCGTTTTTCATTCGCCCGTGAACCAGTCCCACACCAAATTGGGGGAACACGTGATCCCGCAGATTCTCATAAACGGAAACAGCTGCCGCCAGATCCTGCTTTTCGCTTTGTTCCACCAAAGGGCACACCACATAAGCCTGATGACCGCTTTCCATCTCTTTTTTCATGAAACGGAAAATGCGCTGCAGCATATGGCTTCCTACCACATAAGTTTTCACCGGATGTCTGCCGGGAGGCATGCCTTTAATAAAGGAGACATCTAAATCACCATACACAGACAGCGCCATTGTCCTGGGAATCGGAGTCGCCGTCATAATCAACACATGGGGCGACTTGCCTTTACTTTCCAGTGCCTGCCGCTGTTTAACGCCAAAGCGGTGCTGTTCATCAGTAATGACAAGGCCTAATGCGGAAAACACCACGTTCTCTTCTATCAAGGCATGCGTCCCTATTAAAATATGGATACTGCCGTCTTTTAGCTGCTCCAGTATTTCCTTCCGCTCTGCCGCTTTTGTATGTCCCGATAAGTAAGCTGTCTTTATAGGCATTCCTTTAAACACCTGCTGGAAAGTTTTAAAATGCTGGGCTGCAAGAACCTCTGTCGGCGCCATAAGCGCTCCCTGATATCCATTTTCTACAATTTTCGTCAGCGCCAATATGGCTATCGCCGTTTTACCGCTTCCCACATCGCCCTGCACAAGACGCTGCATAGGAACTATACCCTCCATGCTGTCTTCTATATCGCGAAATACGCTTTTCTGCCCTTCCGTAAGTGCAAAAGGAAATTTCTTCATCACTTCATGCACTAAATTCCCTGATGGCATGCATTTGATTCCCACATTGTCTGTTTCTCTGCGCTTTCGTAAAAGCTGAATACCGGCCTGCATGAAAAACAATTCTTCAAAGGCTGTCCTCCTTCGTGCCGCCCGCTGTTCTTCCCAGCCAGCGGGATCATGCATTCCGCGGATTGCCGCCATACGTCCCATCAAATGCTCCCGTACAAGAACGTCTGCTGGAAGATTTTCCCTGATTCCCTCCGCATGATCAATGCCAAAGCGGATCATCGCCCGCATTTGCGAAGCACGGATTCCTTCCGTCAGGGGATAGACAGGTACCAATTTCTTAAATGCATGAAGCTCTTCAGCAGCGACTGCCTCCGTATCCGCATTGGATATCTGCCATTTTCTGTAATTATATTCTATTTTCCCATAGGCAAGAATGTTTGACCCGTGAGCAAACTGTTCTTTCTTCCACGGCTGATTAAAGTACACCAGATTGACCGCGCCTGTCCCATCCACCAAAGTCACTGTAAGTATGGACAGATTTCTTCGGGGATGTATTTCCCGGATTTCAACCACCTTTCCATAAACCGCAGTTTCCATTTCATAAGAAAGATCCGCCATAGAAGTAATCCGTGTCCAATCTTCATACCGCCGGGGATAATAAGAAATCAGGTCCTCTACAGTCTTTATCCCCAAGCGTTCCAGCTTTTCTTTCATTCGCATCCCCACGCCCTTGACGACAGTGACGGCATCATATAAATTCATAAGGCACCCCATTTCAAAATGCATCATTTCCTTTATTATAAATCGGGAAAGCAGCATACAAAAACACTTGCCTCTAAAAATATTTTATGCTATATTATGAATGTTGCAATTGCGGAAGTGCAAGGAGGTGTAGCACATGGCTAATTATTGTGAAATCTGCGGAAAACATACCGCAACGGGATTCAATGTATCCCACTCCCATCTGAAAACAAAGAGGACCTGGAAACCGAATATCCAGAGGGTTCGCGTAAAAGCTGACGGACAGGTCAAAAGAATGAATGTCTGCACTCGTTGCCTTCGTTCTCATAAAGTTGACAGAGATATCTGATAAAGTAACCGGTCAATCACACCGGTTACTTTTATTTTACAATGATATCATTCAGGTCCTCCTAAATTAAAAAGATATCTCTCCACGTACAGGAAAGATATCTTTTTCTTATCTATTTATATGATCTGTGAAATTTTTGATAATGACGATAGGTGTTTTCTGATTATCATTGCCAAAGGGATTATCAATCAGAATCTTCGCTATCTGACCGGGATTGATTCCTTTGCTCTTCCCCAGAACGGCTGAACGCTTCAAGTCATTTACATCCGCAATGACTGCACCGTACGCACCGGTAGCATTTTTTATTTCTTCGCATACCCTATCAGTATCCGCCGGCCCATAAACGAGGCATTTATCAAAAGGAGGCATCGTTCCTGTAACATCATCAATCAAAGATGCCTGGCGGCATCGGGCGTAGAACACGCCGGCCTTACCAAATATTTTTGCCACAGCGCCGATTATGAAAGAAAAAAGCATATTCCATTTCCCTTCTTCTTCCATGGCCGCCTGCATGCCATAAATACTGGCCATGGATCCCGCGCCCGGGACAAAACGGTTCATCAGTCTGGCCTGCCAGCAGATATGAAGTTCTTCAGGACGGATATAACGCCCCTGAGTAATTGCCACGACTGATTCCGCCACACAAACGATATCATGATTGGTAATATCATGCCCTGCGTATTCCATAATCGCATCTACAATATTATCTTTATTTGTCAGAATCCGGGTAGGAACCGGAACAAGTTTCAAATCTGCCATTTTATTTTCTTACCCCCGATGTGTACTGATAAAGAGCGGTCCGTAAATCTTCCGAGGTCAAAGTAATTCTTGTTTTCGCATAGTAATAGTCACTTCTCGCCACCACCTGGTAGATAATATCCATAGGCATATCAGGAAAATTCTCCAAGTCGCGAAGTATATTTCCTGATTTCCCTTTTATTGCTAATTTGATTAAAAACACTTTCGGTTTCCGAATTTCCATGATAAAAGCCTGCCAGTAACCGTCATCCCTCGGTGTGTCGGCAGCGGTAAGGGTGACAGTTACACTTGCTTTGTCATACTGTTCAAAAGGAAGGTATGTACGGACAAACGCATCCATAATCGTACCGATCTGCCTCCCTGTATTTACAATCGGTATCGTAAAAGACAGGACAACACTTTCCCTGTCCATGTCTTCCACCTTTAAAGGCGTCATTTTCCCCTTTAACATACGCAGCGAACAGTCGCCTTTAAGAAGCGCCATCCCCCAGTAGGCAAGGAACCCGAGACAGACAAGGAAAATACAGATTCCAATTATTTTCAAAATCAATATAAACATTTTTCACACTCCTGATAAAACAACTCGTTGTATATCCGCCCGCCTGCCAAACATTTTCTTTACAAGAATTTCCGCCCTGAGGGTACTTTCCGTAAAGAAAAACAAGCATGGTCCCGCTTCCTCAGACTGCCCATTTTGATCAGCCAGGATGGACATCGCTTTTTTCACTGTCCTCTCCGCAGGATCAATCAACAAGGTATTCGGTAATATATCTCGGAAAACTCCTGCAACGAGAGGATAATGTGTACAAGCAAGCACAGCAGCGTCCACAGATTCAGCACCGGCCTTTTGAACTGCTTCGTTTATCATCCCATAAATAAAGGATTCTTCTTTTCCCATTTCTATAGCATAAGCCAAACCGTCAATGGGGATTTCAGTGACATTCATCAGCGGAAAATCCTTTTTCAGCCATTCCCGATGCCGATGACTCCGTATCGTCATGGGCGTACCAATTACCGCCAGATGATTCACGCTTTCCAGTTCCGGAAAATCAAGACTCATTCCGATGACAGGAATTTTACCTTCAAAGAAAGACGGCGGCACACTAAATGTAATCGTATTACAGGCGGCAATAATCATTTTTACCTGTTTTCCCGCTAAGAATGCTTTCATTTCTTCCGCAAAAAAAGTGACTTCCTCAGGGCTTTTGTTTCCGTAAGGATTCCGCGCCGTATCACCGATAAAAATAAATTTTTCATTCGGATATTTTTCTTTAAGGACACAGGCAACAGTCAAACCGCCTACGCCGGAATCCATGATCCCAATCGGTCTGTTATCCATCCATTCTGTCCTCTTCCGCCATATCCATCAGCTTCTTCAATCTTTCTTCCGGTATCCTCACTATTTTCCCCGTGGAAATCTTCGTATACGTTCCCACAGACTGTCCCGTTGCTAAAAGCTCGTTCGTATTTTCACGAAGCACCTCATATTCAAATACCAACTTAACCCGATTCACCTCGCGAAGATACGCCCTGACCAGAACGATATCATCATACACAGCGGATTTCATATACTTCACATTCATTTCCACGATAGGGAATACAATGCCTTCCGCCAGCAAATCATTGAGGCACACGCCTCCCTCACGCATGTATTCTACACGCGCTTCCTCAAACCAATTAAGATAATTGCCGTGATAAACGACCCTCATTCCGTCAGTTTCATAAAAACGTACTCTTTTACGTAATGTATACATATACTCCTCCATGTTCTTTATTGTACTACAAGAAGAAATGAGTTTACAGAAAAACTTTGATGATATGGCTGAATGGTATCTTTCTATAAACCGATCATGCAGGTTCTTTTTCCTGCTATATATAAAAACCACCGCCATCCAAAGCAGTGGTTCGATTTCTATTTATTCACCTGCAAGTCCAACCCATTCAGTCAACGCTTTAAAGCCGTCTCTGCTTCCGGCAAGAAAAAGCAGGTCGCCTTCCTGGAATACATAATTCGGACTAATCATATCAGTAACTCCTGCAGCATTCTGGATCGCAATAATATTCAGTTCAAACTTTGTCCTCAGCCCACTGCCGACAACAGTTTGACCAACAAGAGGCTTCGGCAGAGAGGCTTTATAAATATTAATTTCTTCATTTAACTGGACAAAATCAAGAACCATATTGGCACGAAGGCGGCTGGCAAGACGAATCGCCATATCCCGCTTTGGATAAACAACTTCAGCGCCAATTTTTTCAAGTATCTCTCCATGTTCGGAAGTATCTGCCACAGAAATAACTTTCTTAATACCGAGGTTAATCAAATTCAGGGTAACTAAAAGAGACTTCTCCAGTTGTTCTTCCAAACAGACGATAACTACATCACAGTTTTTCACGCCGGAATCTTTTATGGATTTCTTATCATAATCATCAACCACAATAGCGCTTTCTGTCACGGTTCTGAGATCCTGCACTAAATTCTCGTCTTTATCCACAACAAGGAAATCATAGCCATACTCTGCCAATTGTATAGCAAGTGTATAACCAAATTTCCCTAAGCCGATTACTCCATAAGAAATTGTTTCTTCCTTCTTTTTTTTCATAAAGCCGAGCATATTCTCCCCCATTAACCAACTGTTACATTGCCCTCAGGATACCGCGCCCGGGTTTCTTCATAAAAATACCAGGCTGTTGCAATAGTCATCGGTCCCATTCTTCCTGTAAGCATAACCAGAATAGAAATCAGCTTCCCCCATTCATTCAAAGAAGCTGTCGTCCCAAGTGACAGTCCCACCGTAGTAAAAGCGCTCACCATCTCTGTAAAGGCTTCTGCTAACGAAAGTTCCGGGCACACAAGAAGCAAAATAAACGTACTGATTACGATATCTGCGATAGCCAAAACTACGACAACCGCCGCTTTTCTGAACGCCAGTGGCGGCAATGAATAATGAAAAGCCTCCGCTCTCGCATTGGTCGTTACACGACGTACCCCGAGCACAAGCGCAAAAACAGTACTCGTTTTTACTCCGCCTCCCGTTGATCCCGTTGAAGTGCCGATAAACATCAGGACCAGCATGACAAGCAATCCCGCAGGAGACCAGGATTCAAAAGGATACACCATATATCCTACCGATCTCGCCGATTGGCTACTAAAAAATGCGACCAACCAGGAAATAGGATTTGTCAGTTTAAGGAGCACAGCACCGCCAATCAGAAGGAATACGGCCATAAAGATGGAAACCCGGGAGTGCATGCTGAGCTTGCACCAACGAAACCGGTTTACCCAGCACTCACGAATTACAATAAACCCTAAACCGCCAACAAAAACAAGTGCTGTCGTAAGAATCAGCATAAAAGGATCTTCAGCATACATTTCCATGCTCCGTTCTTTCGTCAGAATTGTTAATCCCGCATTATTGAACGAAGAAATAGAATGGAAAATACTAAGCCCGATAGATTCCATCATTTCATAATCACGGCGAAAAACGAAATATCCAAGAAAGGCTCCGATGATCTCTATAAAAACTGTCGTTGCGAAAAGTGTCCGCAAGAAACGGACCACACCGGAATAAGAATCAAGATTCATCGTATCATGAATCAGATTTCTTTGCCGTATCCCGACTTTCCGTCCAAGCATAAGCAGTACGCCTGCTCCCATGGTAGAAACGCCAAGCCCCCCTACCTGTATCAGCACCGCCAAGATTGCCTGCCCAAAAGGATTAAATACCGCTGCTGTATCAACAATAGATAAACCTGTCACACATAAAGCACTAACCGCAGTATACAAAGCATCTACATAGGTTATACTTTGTCCGGGCATATGCCCCCAGGGAAGATACAGCAATATAGAACCGATGAAGCTGATGCTGCCAAAGGCTCCCGCAATAATGCGCGCAGGAGACCATCTGAACATATGTCTTCTCATCTATCCGCTCTCCATAATTTATACATGATTTTATTATATCATGAGGCTGGAAAAATATTCTTCACAAAAAAACCTCATCCGAAGATGAGATCTTAATGAATGACTGGTGCGGTTGGAGAGATTTGAACTCTCACGGATAAATCCACTACCGCCTGAAGATAGCGCGTCTGCCAGTTCCGCCACAACCGCATATAAACTTAAATATAAAAAATGAACTTGGAATGGTGCGGCTGGTGAGACTTGAACTCACACGATCAAGGATCACTACCCCCTCAAAGTAGCGCGTCTGCCATTCCGCCACAGCCGCATATTTGGTGCCTCAGCACGGAATCGAACCGTGGACACAAGGATTTTCAGTCCTTTGCTCTACCAACTGAGCTACCGAGGCAAAATTGTGGCGACCCGGATCAGATTTGAACTGACGATCTCCGCCGTGACAGGGCGGCATGTTAGACCACTACACCACCGGGCCGTTTTGGTGGGCGATGACAGGATCGAACTGCCGACATTCTGCTTGTAAGGCAGACGCTCTCCCAGCTGAGCTAATCGCCCACTTGGTGACCTGTGGGGGATTCGAACCCCCGAACCCGCCGTGAAAGGGCGGTGTCTTAACCACTTGACGAACAGGCCACAAATGGTGATCCATCCGCGACTCGAACGCGGGACACCTTGATTAAAAGTCAAGTGCTCTACCGACTGAGCTAATGGATCAACTTGGCAGGGGTAGCAGGATTCGAACCTACGAATGACGGAGTCAGAGTCCGTTGCCTTACCGCTTGGCGATACCCCTATTGGCTCCTGAAGCAGGGTTCGAACCTGCGACATCGTGATTAACAGTCACGCGCTCTACCGGCTGAGCTATTCAGGAATTTATAGTACATCCTTGCAGATGATACTAACTTATGGAGCGGAAAACGGGACTCGAACCCGCGACCCCAACCTTGGCAAGGTTGTGCTCTACCACTGAGCTACTTCCGCATCTGTTTTAGCAACGACATTATTATACCATTGCTTAGTCATTTGTCAAGCAACTTTCAAAACACGTTCTGTTTCAAAAGCGCCTGAAACTCTGACGTCATGTCCAATACTCTACCATACGAGATTTCCCATGTCAATAACACACTTAAAGAAATGGGGCAATCATATTTCCCCTTCAGACACCCATTCCAAAAACCTTCAGATGACGGCTGAAAATGGAATCTTCCCGATCCGTAAAATACCCTAAATATTCAGCCACCGTAACTTCCCCTTCTATTTTCTCCACACTGGCAGTCCCATAAGCAGTCTTATCCACCAGGAATCGTCCATCCATGGCGATAAATCCTGCAGAAAGCCCCTCCAGTATAGCTGCAGCGAATGGGTCAATATCCTCGGATGAAATCACATTCTCAGTTGTCGACACGGCTCTCGTCAGAATTTTTTCCGTCGTCCGGGCAGCTTCTGAAGTCCCCGCCGCCAAGGAAAATGGACAGGTAAATAATGTTTCCACACCTAAATAATCCAATCCGGCGAGAAAACAATACAGGGAAATCAAATTTTCCTCTTTTACCCGGCATCTGCGTAGATCAATAATTGTCGCGGGTATTTCATCCAATGCATCTGACGCGCCGGCAGAAAGAGCTGAAAACACTTTCCACCCCAAGCTTTCCCATCCCGACTCGCCACCTTCGCAGATTTTCCTCCATATGACAAACAGATCTTTCTGCTTTAGCAAAAGAGGTTTATCTTCTTTTTCCGGAATATAAAAATAATGGGCTGATACTTTTGCGTCAAGATTTGAACTTTCAATAAAATCGGAAGAAACTCCGGCTGCCTCCAATTTTGTCCGAAGATAGACCGGCGGCACCCCCATATCAATCAATCCGCCAACCAGCATATCCGGCGTTAGTTTTCCATTACAACGGATAAATAAAGCTTTCATCACTGCACATCCTCCCTTTGCCGTCCCTTGCCGGGACCATCCTCCGCCACATCGACACCGCCCTGTCCAAAAGTTTTCATTTCATTAACCATATCCAAAGCAGCATCAAAAAGTGAAAGTCCCATCGCTGAACCAAACCCTTCTGCTACGGTAAAATCATAGTAGAAAAAAGGTTTCATTCCCAGTTTCTTCATTTGTATTTGATGAACAGGCTCATTATAAGCCGCTGATGGAAATACATAATCCCTTACTTCAGGATATACTTCTATTGCAGCAAGAACGGCAGCACCGGTTACCGCATTGTCAAATACGATGGCAATCTTCTCTCTTGCCGCCTGTACCACAAGGCCAAAAAGTCCTGCAATTTCAGCGGAACCTACGTGAGACAATACGTTGATAGGATCATTTTCCATATTCCCCACATCATCCATATGGAGAGAAAATCCGTCTTTTAGGGAATTTTCCTGTAACTCCTTTTTCATAATGGCAACTGTTACGCCTAAGGCGGACAACAAGGAACGCTCACCTATATTCCCCAGCCCCACCGCTTGGATACCCTGAACCGCCAATGTCCTTGCTACAGACATCCCGATCGATATAGCAGCGGATACCGCATCTTGGTCTAAAGCGGGATTTCCACGATGAGTTCCGTAAACCACCTTATTTGTCAAAACACCTTCTATGTCATTGGTATTCTGTTCCAGCCCCACATCAATAAGATATACCGGAGCACCAAGCGTACGGGCCACCGCACTTACAGTGCCCAATCCTCTGGATACCATCTGTACTTCTGTCAAACTTGTTTTACCGCCAGTCTTATTTTCTCCGTCTACCGCCGTATCACCTGCCATAATGACAATCGCTTTATTCAGCTTCCCAGGTTTTATTTTTCCTGTAATCCCCGCCAACCTGACTGCTATATCCTCCAGCTTTCCCAAGGAATGGATCGGCTTAATTAAATTATCCACATAAAGCCGGCAAGCCTCCATGGTTTCCTTATCCGGTGCTTGTATTCCGCTCATTCTGCCACTCCCGTTCTTTTATCCGCGCCGTCTTTATAAACAGCAAGCGCCATATCCAATATTTTCTTTTGTATACTTGCGCCAACGGCTTCCCCAAGACGGATATCCAAATCAATATATTCTGTAAGACCGATTGCCTTCAGTGATTTTCTGTGAGCCTGCTCCAAGGACAAATGAGAAGCCATCAGGTATTGAACGGATTCCTCAGACAGTGCCTTTGCAATAAATGCACTGGCAGTAGAATTAAATCCGTCAATAATCGTCAGGCAGCGATTGGCAGCCGCACCAAGCATAACGCCCGTCATACACCCGAATTCAAAACCTCCAACTTTAGACAGCACATCCAAACCGTCAGCAGGATCCGGCTGATTGACATCAAGTGCTTTTTGCACCATCTCAATTTTATGAAGAAGACGGGCATCGGAAATATTTGTACCACGCCCCGTAACCTCAACAGCATTCCACCGGTTAAATGCTCCAAGTATGCAGGCAGACGCTGTCGTATTCGCAATCCCCATCTCTCCCACCGTAAAGACACGGTATCCTTCTTTTATTTTATTTTCTGCGATTTCAATACCGGCTTCTATGGCGTGAATCGCCTCTGCCCTGCTCATGGCCGCCCCTTCTGTTATGTCCTTGGTTCCGAAAGCAATTTTTCTGTGAAGCAAACCGGGCACATCACTCATGTCCGCATTGATTCCCATATCCACTACGACCATATGAGCACCGCAATAATGAGCCAGAGCATTGGCTGATGCGCCTTTTACATCCACATAAGATTTTACCATGCCTACTGTCGTAGACTGGGGGTAAGCAGATACTTTCTGACGATACACGCCATGATCCGCACAAGCCACCACCATACAGCATTTAGGAACCTCGGGTAATACCTCCCCTGTAACTCCTGCATACTGAACAACCATCTCTTCCAGCTTGCCCAAATCCCCTACACCCACATAAAGATCGTCCCAGCGCTTCTGCGCCTTATACATGGCCTCTCTGTCCAAGGGATGAATACGCCCAATTGTTTCATCTAACAATCCCATATTTATTTTCGCCTTTTATCATTAAATTCTATAAAGATTATAATTTAGATTCTGCTTAAATTATACCATAGAAAAACAGCAGCCTGCAGACATCTTCCGCATGACATGGCAGGTATCCATGAGAGCACTTCCATCGGAATTTCCACAAAAAAAGAAATGCTGCAGAAAATTCTCTGCCACATTCCTTTACACTGCTTTCTACTTTTTAATAATATGCAGACGCCCATCCATCAGTGAATCAGGAAAAGGGAACTCCATTTTCTTACCTGAGAAATCCACAATGAAATATCCGTCTTCCACACTTATGATAATCCCTTCGCCATACACCTTGTTACTGACTTTCGTACCGCTGCCAACCTCTATATAATTCGTCATGATCCGCTCTTTCCGTGTGGAAGCTGCCTGTACAGGAAGAGATTTAACATCCTTTAGCGCCATCTTTACGGGCGGCACCTTATAAATACGAGCTACGCCGCCGGAATGCTTAATCGGTTTCTTTTTCTTCATCCCCGTTTCAGGGAAAGCACTTTTCAGCAGTTTCACCGGCAGTCCTGACGGATACAGAACAAACTCCCCCGTCCGTTCATAAGTTACATAGGTTCCCCGTTCTGTAATCTTTCCTACCACACCGGGACCTAAAATATCATCGACCACGTGCAAGCCAATCTTGATAGGTGAACGGCCCTCTCCCGGGTTCCGCTCCGTTTCCCTGGCATCGGTACGATCAAACTTGAATACGGGATTTCGATCATCTTTCGCATATTCCCTTTTGACAAAAGGCTTCGGTTCTCCTCTTCGTTCTGTATGTTTACGGCGGGGGATGATTTTTTCAATCACTCCGAACTGCACCGTCATGCTCTCTTTATTGATTTCCTTAACCGCTCCAGTTCCCAATTCCCTGTCATGGAATTCAGCTCCCACTTCCAGCTTTCTTCTTTTTAAACCGTCCCGCTTCCCTTTAACTCTTCTATTACGGCTCCCGTCACGGCCATCATAACTTTTGCGAGAAAAGGCCCCCCTTTTGCTGCGGAAATCCTTATGAGTCTCTTTTATATCTTTACTCTTTTCCATATTTGCCCCCAAATATAAAATTCTATCCTGCCTATTATACACGATAGCGGGAATTTACACACGAAAATAAGAACTCTATTCTGCCATCCATCATAAAAATATACCCGCTCCGCCATCTTCCTATGATAAAATAGAAAAAATGCTTTCTTCTGTAACGGAAAGGAGTTCTCATGAAAAAACTTTTCATCATTATTATACTGCTCGTTACCGCAGCTGTCGGATTCTATTTTGGTTACTGGACAAACACCCCCGCCTATGCCGCTGGAGAAATACAGCAGGCAGTACAAAAAAAAGATCTGCAACTTTTTAAAGAACGGGTAGATATGGAAAAAGTTTATTCTTCTGCCATTGACGATATCCTGTCAGAGCTGAAAGCAGACGGGCAACCAGAACATAAAATGGCCGCCACGGTCATCAGAGGACTAAAAAAAGATCTCATTCGTGAACTCATCCGGCGTACGGAATTGAAATTCCAGGCAAAAGAAGTCCCGGATTCATCCCTCATGGATAAACCGCTCAAAAGCATCACTGCTTACATCGGTTCTGCCGCACTCTCCATGACAGATGTTTTAGATGTGGAAGAAAAAGATGGGCTTGCTTTTGCCAATATAAAACTTCATGATAAAAAATTGGACCAAGACTTCCTATGGCGCGTACAACTTGAAAAAGATCCGAACAATAAATGGACAGCTGTAAAAATCGTTAATTTGAAAGAATACATGGAAAAGCGAAAAGAATTATTGAAAAATCAGGTTGAATTCTGACAAAGATATTCAATCCATTCTGAACGCTTGCGCATTTCCAAAAGAATTTGTGTAAAGGGCTGGCACAAAACGTAAAAAAATGTTTTGTGCCAGCTTTTTTATACTATCCATTTAAAACCTCGCAATATTTTTCGAAAAAATGCCCAAACATCCTTACTCCGCGATACTGCATTTAAACCTTATGCAGTTTTAAGGAATCATCGTAAAATTTTACGATGGCAATTCATTTATTTAAATTCACTTATTTATACGATTTTCACCTGCCTTATATCAATTATCTTTTGAATCCAAGTATTCTTTCAATACCGCTGCCTGATTATGAATCTCATCCTTAGCGCTGAAAAGAAGAGTTACTTTCTTATCTTTCCCCAAATGATAAATCATATCCTCTAAACGTTTGGTCGCCGGATTATCTTCAAGTTCTTTTCTGTATTTGTTCCTAAAATCATCAAATTTATCCGGATCATGTCCGAACCATTTTCTAAGCGCTGCGGAGGGTGCCACATCTTTTTCCCATATATCAATGGCAGCCTTTTCTTTTGACAAACCTCTGGGCCACAAGCGGTCCACAAGAATCCTTTCCCCGTCGTCAGGGCTGGCAGCTTCATACACTCTTTTTATACAGATCCGCATACTGCACCTCCTTTTTTATTTTACAATATGTGCAAAATAAAAATAAGAGCCTCGCAAAGAAGCTCTTATCTTTCACTCTATTAACCTATACAGATTACATCATTCCGGCACCGGGCATCGGAGGCATCGGAGGCATTGCCGGTTTATCTTCCGGTTCATCTCCAACGATGGCTTCTGTTGTCAGTACAAGTGCCGCAATAGATGCTGCATTCTGCAAAGCGGAACGGGTAACTTTTGCAGGATCTACAATACCTGCAGCAATCATATCCTCATATTTATCTTCCGCTGCATTGTAACCGATGCCGACCTTTGCAGCTTTTACCTTTTCAGCCACAATCGCACCTTCCATGCCTGCATTGCTTGCAATCTGGCGGATTGGCGCCTCAACAGCATGACGGACAATATTGATTCCTGTCTTTACATCACCTTCTGCTTTGATTCCATCCAGTTCTTTCTGGATATCAACAAATGTCGTACCGCCGCCTGCTACGATACCTTCTTCTACAGCCGCACGGGTTGCATTCAGAGCATCTTCAATGCGGAGCCTCTTGTCCTTCATTTCCACTTCAGTTGCTGCACCAACTTCAATGACAGCCACCCCGCCGGACATCTTGGCCAAACGTTCCTGAAGCTTATCTTTATCAAACTGGGAAGTTGCCACTTTGAGCTGCTCACGGATCTGTTCCACACGGGATGCGATAGCTGCTTTATCTCCCGCACCACCGACAATTGTTGTATTATCTTTTGTAATGCGAACCTGGTGTGCTGTGCCAAGATCTTCAATAGAAGCGCTATCCAGCTTACGGCCCATATCTTCGGAAATCACCTGCCCGCCGGTAAGCACAGCAATATCTTCCAGCATGGCTTTGCGGCGGTCACCAAAGCCAGGAGCCTTGACCGCAGCGCACTTGAATGTCCCGCGAAGCCTGTTGACTACGAGTGTCGCCAGCGCTTCACCTTCTACGTCTTCCGCAATAATGAGAAGTTCTTTACCTGCCTGTACCACTTTCTCCAACAGCTGGATAATATCCTGAATTACAGGGATCTTTTTATCGGTAATGAGAATGTATGGATCATTCATGACACATTCCATTTTATCAGCATCGGAAACCATGTACGGGCTGAGATACCCACGGTCAAACTGCATACCTTCCACAACTTTAAGGCTTGTACCCATAGTTTTGGAATCTTCTACAGTAATAACACCATCATTACCTACTTTTTCCATGGCATCAGCAATCAGATTACCAATGGTAGAATCAGCAGAAGAAACAGAGGCTACCTGTGCAATCTTAGCCTTCGTATCAACGGATACGGCTTTCTTTTTAATTTCTCCCACAAGAACATCTACTGCCTTTTCAATACCTTTTTTCAGAACCATCGGGTTTGCACCGGCAGCTACGTTCCTCATCCCTTCATGAATCATGGACTGAGCCAGCAGTGTAGCAGTTGTCGTACCGTCACCGGCCACGTCATTTGTCTTTGTTGCCACTTCCTTCACAAGCTGGGCACCCATATTTTCAAAGGGATCTTTCAGCTCAATCTCACGGGCGATGGATACACCGTCATTAACGATATTCGGTGCGCCATATTTCTTGTCGAGGACTACATTACGCCCCTTGGGCCCAAGAGTAATCTTTACTGCATCTGCCAGTTGATCAACACCTTTTAAAAGCGCTTTGCGAGCTTCTTCATTATAAAGAACTTTCTTTGCCATTTATATCACTCCTATACATTTATACAAACAATATTAAAGTTTTCCAAGAATATCTCTTTCAGAAAGAAGAAGGAACTTCTTTCCGCCTTCTTCAATATCAACACCGGAATACTTTGCAAAAAGAACTCTGTCACCTACCGCCACTTCAAACGGTAAACGTTCTCCGTTGTCAAGGACCTTCCCGCTGCCAATGGCAATAACTGTCCCTTTCTGGGATTTCTTCTGCGCTGTATCAGGAAGCAAAATACCGCCTGCGGTCTTGGATTCTTCTACATCGACTTCGACAAGAACACGATCTGCTAATGGTTTTAACATTTCAATTCCTCCTTTACTTATTAGCACTCACAATCTTTGAGTGCTAACTTACGTTATTATAATACATACTTTTGGGTTGAAAATCAAGAGCATAAAATTATTTTTTTATTTCATTGAAAAAGAAGAGGCTCTCAATAGACTCTCCTTCTCCAACTCCTTATTTATCTTTCCTGTTCCAGTCCCTCACCAAGCATTCTTACATCAAGAGGAATATGGACGCCAAACTTTTCTTTCACCCGTCTTTGAACTTCATGGAGTACAGCCAAAACGTCTTCACAGGAAGCATTTCCATTATTCACCACAAAATCCGCATGCTTGGTAGATACCTCTGCATCACCGATTGCAAATCCGATCAATCCGCAGGCTTTAATCATGGGACCCACATGGTATCCCGGCGGCCGGAGATACATTGTCCCTGCACTTCTTTTTTCCAAGGGTTGCTTCGCTCGGCGGGATTGCTGATGGTCATCCATTTCTGCCTTGATTTTTTCAGAATCTCCCATCGCCAAATGAAGTTTGACGCCATAAATAACATCGCCGTTGTGCATAAATACACTATCACTTTCGCCATAGTGCAGGTCGTCCCAACCATATACTTTGTCTATTTCCCCATCAATAGATACGGCATAAACCTCTTCTACTACATTTCTCATTTTGCTGCCATAACCATTGGCATTCATGAAAGCGGCCCCGCAAAGTGTACCGGGAATCCCCACCGCCCACTCAAATCCGGTAAGGCTGTTCTTTTGTGCAAATCGTGCTACGGTTCCCGTTCCTACTCCGCCATAAGCAGTAATCCAAGTTTCAAAGCAGGTCATCTCCGGTTTTATACGGGAAGTACAAATCGTTACCCCGCGAATTCCTTTATCACTAATCAGGCAATTGGAACCGCCGCCAATCAATGTCACCGGCAAACCTTCCGCAGCTGCTTTTCTTAAAACAGCAATCAGTGATTCTTTATCAGCCGGACTCACGAACACATCTGCATTTCCGCCGATGCCATAAGTATTATGGTTTGCCATCGGTTCATTTACTTTAATCAGTCTTTCGTCTAAAATCCCCTCAAAAAAGCTGTTCCAATTTGTCATTTTTGCAAATCCAATACATCCATACCCTGCGCCATCGCATCAGAAATGATCTTCTGAATATCCGCAGCCACCTGGTTCCATCGAATAAATGCCTGTAAGTATTCCTGGGCATCACTATTATTGCTTATAAGTAAGGCCAGTTCCTGAAGATGGCGATACTCCTGCTCATCCGTTTCCTGCCCCGCCAGCTTCACATAGTCAGATTTCATCTGTGCCATGATATACTCTTTAACCATTTTCCCCGCATCTGCATTACTCTTAATTTTTTCCGCAGCCTGCGTAAGTCTTTTCATCTCATCACATTCACGAATTGCCTTTGCCAATGCATGCGCTTCATCGTAAGTATTCATTGCTCCCAGTTCCTCCTTTAAATAAACGACCGCTCTGTTTCAGCAAATGGGGAAATCCGACCTGGCGCATCGCTTCCATTGCCACAATCGCCACCGCATTTGATAAATTCAGGGAACGCGCTTCTTCTATCATGGGTATGCGGATACAGTCTTCTTTATGGCTCCGCAGCAATTCCTCGGGAAGTCCTTTCGTTTCTTTCCCAAAGACAAGTACATCGTCCCCATCATAGGAAATATCTGTATAGGAACGTATCGCTTTTGTCGTATTTAAATAAAAATGGTGACCCGCAAGCATCCGTACCACGGAATCATAATTCGGATGCACATGGACGTCAAGCAGATCCCAGTAATCAAGCCCTGCTCTTTTCAGATGTTTATCATCAATCTGAAATCCAAGCGGTTCAACCAAGTGAAGCGTCAAATGTTCTGCTGCACAAAGTCTTGCTATATTTCCTGTATTTCCCGGAATTTCAGGCTCCACCAAAACTATATGCATAATTACTCCCAATTAGAAATAACTGCCATACCGCTCCCTGTATTTATCTTTCATCTCGCCTGACTCATACGCCTTAAATGTATGAGGTTTCTGTCCCTTGTAAGAAATACGGTAAATAATATCTATATCCAATCCATTAACAGGAATTCTGTACACATTTTCATGGAAACCGTCAGAAGGTTGAAGAATAGGCAATCCCGTAGCTTTAACCCCCTCATTGAAAGTAAAACTCGGCTTGTAACCAGGATCTTCCACCTGGCGGGGATCCAGCTCCTTTTCTGTGAGCGGCTCTTTCATCATGACTTCCACATTCAAATAATCAACAGCAATAACCGATTCTATTTTATTTGCTTCTGCAGTTACGGAAACTGCTAAAACTGCCGCCATAAAGGTTGGTATGAATATTGATTTCATAACTCCTCCTATCATACATCCAGTTTATTGTATCACATTGACTATGCCCTGCAAATAATTATCTTTTTATATGGCAAAGTTTGCGAATGCAGTCACAACTCTTTTTCTGTACCACATTTATATGTAATAGTCTAAAACACGAAAAAAGAAGACCCGCAGGTCCTCTTTTCTTGTTTTACTTTCTTTCCTTAATCCTCGCCGCTTTACCGGACAGTCCGCGCAAATAGAACAGCTTGGCGCGGCGGACAATACCGTGGCGCTTCACTTCAATCTTTGCCAAACGCGGAGAATGAATCAGGAATGTTCTTTCTACACCTACGCCATAAGAAATACGACGTACAGTAAATGTTTCCCTTACGCCATGATTTCTTCTCGCAATAACAATGCCTTCGAACACCTGGATTCTTTCAGTCTTGCCTTCGACAACCTTTACATGCACACGAACCGTATCACCCGGACGAAATGCAGGGATGTCATTGCGGAGTTGTTCATTTTCCAAGGTTTCAATAATATTCACGATCTTTTCCTCCTTCTCACAAGACATTCATGCCGATCGCATTTGGCAGAGGACTGTCCAGATTAACGGTGTTATTATACTACAGAAAGAATGGATTTGCAATCATTATTTGATTCCAGACAGTTCATCTCTGCTGAAGTTTCATTTAATTAAAGCCCTGCCATGGGAATAGCCAATTTTTTTAATTTTTTTAAAGCTTTCCCTTCAATCTGACGAATACGTTCGCGGGTAACTCCAAAATATTTTCCCACTTCTTCCAATGTACGCTGGGTTCCATCATCAATTCCGTACCGCAGTGCAATAACGCCTTTTTCACGTTCCGTTAATGTTTCCAAAAGCTGATGGATCTGCTCACGGCGCATAGTTGCTGCCGCCTCATCTTCCGGAGATGCTGTCTTCTGATCCTCAATAAAGTCTCCCAAATGGGAATCTTCCTTTTCACCAATAGGCGTTTCTAAAGAAATAGGATCCTGTGCCGCTTTTTTAGCTTCACGAATTTTTTCCACACTGGTTTCCATTTCTTTGGCCAGCTCTTCGTTTGTCGCTTCCCTACCATGTTCCTGCAGGAAATGTCGCCCTACACGGTTCATTTTATTAATGGTTTCCACCATATGAACCGGTACACGGATAGTTCTGGCCTGATCCGCAATAGAACGGGTAATAGCCTGTCGAATCCACCATGTAGCATAAGTACTGAATTTATATCCTTTCGTGTAATCGAACTTATCCACAGCTTTCAAAAGTCCCATATTCCCTTCCTGGATCAAATCAAGGAAAGGCATTCCCCTGCCGGGATATTTTTTCGCAATAGACACGACAAGTCGAAGATTAGCATTGGCCATTTCCTTTTTCGCTTCTGCCGCCATCCGTTTTTGTTCATCAGTAGCTTCAGGCATTTTTCCAATTTCAATCGTCTGTGCCAGTTTCATTTCCTGTTCAGAAGTTAAAAGAGGTGTCGTACCGCATTCTCTTAGATATAATCGAACCGGATCGGTTATCCCAGCCGGATCAGCAGAAATATCACCATCCCCCTTTTCCCATTCCTTTTCATCAACATCTGCTTCTGCATCGCCATCTTCTAAAAGTTCATCTTCAAATTCTTCTTCCGACTCTCCATCTCTAAACTCATCTTTACCGTCTTCTTCATAAATAATTTCTACGCCACCTTCATGAAGCGCCTTAAAAACAGAATCTAACTGTTTGGACGTCAGAGATTTTTCTTTTGTAAAAAGAAGTATGTCATCATATTTAATATTGCCATCTGCATTCACTTTATCCTGCAATTCTTTAAGCCACTGTGCAAGTTGAGCCGCTTTAGCCGCCAATAAGGACACCTCCTGAATAAACTTGTAATGTGTTTTCCCTATAGAACTCTCTATTTTTAAATTAATTTACTCCATTTAGAAGCCTGTTTATGCTGGGGATACTTTATTAACAGAACAACATGATACTCCTATCTATAGAAAATTGCAAGGAAGAATCTCCATATTGATTTTTCTTGCCATAAAATAACACAAAAAAAGATCCGTATATACAGACCTTTTTCTGTTCACAAAATGTGAAACTGCTGGTGACCCAGGGGGGATTCGAACCCACGACCTACCGCTTAGAAGGCGGTTGCTCTATCCAACTGAGCTACTGAGCCATGCTGGTCGGGGCAGCCGGACTCGAACTGGCGACCCCCTGCTCCCAAAGCAGGTGCGCTACCAACTGCGCCATACCCCGCAATACTACAAGAGTATATTACATATAATCTTGTATGTCAATAAAAATGTATTTCATCACACCTTTTTATGCCCCACATCTTCTGCACGGACAATCCCCAAGTAAATACAAGCGATGATCCATGCCACATAATCATCTACAGGAACAGGAATACGGCGGAATCCGTCCGGGATCAAACGCCGCCAGCCGGTCACAGGATGTTCTCTTTTATACCATGTTTCCCCCATTTCCGTGGTATATTTTTCATCCACTAATTCTATTTTTACATTCTTTTCACGCTCTTTCAGGAGCATCACCGTCCGCTGCTGCATCTCTTTATGATGAGTGCCGTTTCCCATCACAATGACACCGATGTCGTATGCGTCAAGAACCCCTTGGACTTCTTTCTCAAAATCTTCTGTTTGGATAACCTTTTTCCTTGCGAGACTCCCATTTTTATAGACAACAGCCACACCGGTTTTTACTGAACCAGGATCAAGAGCAAGTATCATGAAATATCTCTTTCTACTTCAATATCAATTAAAAGCGGCCCATCCGAATAGATATCTTTTTTCGCTTTTATAACGAGAACACATTTGCTGTTATATCCTTTTACTTTTTCAATCACCGAAAGCAGTTCCTGCCCTTCCAGCTGTCCCACCTTTCCTGTAATCGGATCCGGCAGTATCCCTTTATCCTTTGCTAAATGGTTCAATTCATTCAGCATACTCAGAACCTGGGCATCCGGCCGTTTAAGACCTTTATAATTGAGCATCTTCGCCGTCATGATGGTTTCATTCGCATGAAAAACCAGATTATTATCATGAACATCAAATTCCACAATTGCCGGCTCCCCCAAAATCAGGTTTCCCGCAGCAACAACACGAACAAGCTTCTTATTGCTTGCACCTGCCACTTGATCAACGGCTTCGTCAAATGCAATCTTCGGCATACGTACAAGGTAGACATCTTTGTCACTGACATTCATTCGTTCTTTCAGCAAATTATTGATATCATTCAAAATACTCCCAAGTACCTGCTCAGATTGTTCTTTGGACATATTCTCATCAACAACCGCATCAGTAAGCACCTGTCCTGCACGAAAAACGACAGTGCCTTCACGGATAGCCGCAATATTCCCAAGAAGCGCTTCCTTCTCGCTGTTCAGTTTTGTAATATTACCGGAAAGTTCTTCTTTTGTTTTTTCCAACTGTTCTATTTCTTCTGCAGACTGCTGGATACCTGCCTGCGCTTCCTGGTAAGCATTTTGTACAGAAAATAGTTCACTCTGCACGTAAGCACGCTGGCTTTCCACCCGTTCCAATTCTTTTACTGTCTTTTCCGATTTTTTTGTTACCCCTTCATACTCTTTATTCCTTGCCTCAAGCTGCTTTTTACCTTCATCAAGTTCTTTATTTTTTACGATGATCTCCTGATTAAGGTTTGCCATCTGTGCCTGTAATTTGCTCAAGCCAAAAAGCGCTACGCGTACATTTTCATTTACTACGGCAAGCACAGCAACAGTCAGGAATGAAATAAGGACACCTGAAATAATCGTAACGATAATGGAAGTATATTTTGGCCGCAGTCCAAAGAGCGTCATTCTCTTTTTCCCCACCTTGGATCCAATTTTATCGCCAAGAAATGCAATGAGTCCGCCCATCAGCATAAGGACGAAAAACATAGCAATGCCAATAAACATACTGACCTCCTTCAGTTAAAATACCACAGCGAAGAAATTAAAAAGAGAGAACGCACAATATAATTACTGATTAACCCGCTTAATCAAGTACACTGCACAAATAAGAGCGATCAGGTTTGGGAGCCATACTGCTGCCACTGCAGAAATTACATGCCCTTTTCCAAGCGCTTCAAGAAATGTCATTACGGCATAATATACAAAAATAATAACTACTGAAAGTCCAAATCCGATTGATGATGATGATCGTTCGCGCTGCACGCCGAGAGGCGCTCCTACGAGACCAAAGACAAAACTCGCAAAAGGAAGTGAAAAACGGCGATGAATTTCCATAATAATGGCAGTCGCATCTTCATGAGCAGCCTCATAAGCTTTTCTTGCTGTAAAGAGCTCCCTTATGGTCATCTCATCATAATCTTTATGCTCCTTTTGTATCGTTTCCGGTGACTGCCCATAAGGAATAAATTGATTCTTAAAACGCATCGTGCGGCTAATTCCATCTTCACCAAGATCATAAATAGTACCGTTTTCCATAAACCATTTACCATCTTTCCAAACGGCATTTGGCGCATTTTCCACGCGGATAACAGCTTCATTTTGGAATTCCTGAATCGTTATATTTTCCAATTTTTTATTTTCAGGATTGTATCTCCTCGCATAAAGCAAATGGGCAATTTTTCCATTTTGTACATCACGAAGAATAACATGATCCGTAACCCCCGGATTCAAATTACGTTTAATTTCAATATTGATAACCTGTTCATATTTCCGATTCGTCCATGGCACCACATACTCATTAAAAGCCACCGCACATAAACTAATTAAAAAAGTAAGGATAAAAATAGGCATGACCAATCGGCTAAAGCTCTGTCCGGATGTCCGCATAACAATCAATTCGCTGGAACCGGATAGCCGGGATGTCGCCATTAACGCCCCCAATAAGACCGCCATAGGAAACGTATAAACAATAATCCGGGGCAGTGCCAATATAAATATTTTCAGTGCCGCGGTAGAAGATGCACCATATTTTGTAACATAGTCCGCAATTTTCAGCAGTGTATCCGCCCCGAGAAATATAGCAGTAAATGCGGCAACACCAAATAAAAAAGGTTCCAGGAATTCCTTAAGGATATATTTATCAAGTATACGCATCAGAATCCCACTCCTTTAATCAAATAAATCATAGGCTGAAATTTTCTCCCAGGTAGAATTTTCTCGCCACAGGATCTGCAGCAATATCACCGGATTTTCCATTAAGCAGAATTTTCCCTTCTGAAAGGATATACGCATTATCCACAATCCGAAGAGTTTCACGAACATTATGATCTGTAATTAAAATACCGATACCTCTTGTTTTAAGATGCATGACAACGCTTTGTATATCTTCGACAGCAAGAGGGTCTACACCGGCAAAAGGTTCATCCAGCAATATAAAGGACGGCCCCATGGTCAAAGATCTGGCAATTTCTGCCCGCCTCCGTTCACCGCCTGAAAGGGCATCTCCCCTTGTATCCTTTACATGGGTAATGTGAAACTCCTCCAGAAGCCCTTCCGCCTTTTCTTTTCTCTTTGCAGGGCTTAATTCTGTTCTTGTTTCCAGTAAAGACATCATATTTTCCCATACTGTCATTTTGCGAAATATGGAAGCTTCTTGGGGTAAATAGCTGATACCGAACTGATGCCGTTCATGAATAGGCATATGATCCAAAGATTTCCCATCAGCAGTCACATCCCCTTCATCAGGCCGGATAATGCCGACAATCATATAAAAAGTTGTGGTTTTTCCCGCACCGTTAGGCCCGAGCAGACCTACAACTGTTCCCTGTTCAACTTCTACATTTACATCATTAACTACGGTACGTTCTCCGTAGCGTTTGATTAAATGATGTGTTTCTATTTTCATTTGTGATCCTTATCAAAAAAAGAACTTTGTGCCGGTTCGTCGGCATAGGATGGTCTTCCTGCGATAGGAGTTTCTTCTGTCACGCGTTCTGTGCCGCCTGTTTCAGCGGCTTGGTTTCCGGCAGCCATACTTGATGCGCCTGCAGTGTTTGTAATTGTGATTGTGCTTCTTCCGGAAGTCTCTACAATTTTCTCTGCATCCCGCATAATCAGCTCAGGTCCATCAAAAGAATTCCCATTTTGCACAACATGGGCATTTCCTGTCAATATCAGTTTACCATCGATCCCTTCCTGTCCACTTCTTGTATAAACAGCTTTGTCCCCGTATCCATTCATTTGATGCATAGTACTGGAAAGGTATACTCCACCGGTTGCTTCTATCTTTACCTGTTTCATATTTCCTTCGATCAAAGGCGCCTCGATAATACCATCAACAGATTCCAGGTAACCATTCCCCTGAATTTTACCGAATCCGGTTTCCGGATTATACATGATATCGTCTCCTTTCATCGTGCGCTTTTCCGCTTCATCATGAATATAGACTCCACCTACACCGCGAGTTGTTTTATCTTCATATAAATACATTTTTTCCGCGGTCATAACAGTCTGATCTTTTTGGTACTCAACACCTCCATCAAGCCATGCGCTGCGGTTTTCAAAATAATACTGGCCTTTTTTACCGGTAACTACAGCACCCTCATTAGCATGAATAACCACATTCCCTGTCGCAGTGACTGTTTTAGCTTTTCCATCATAAGTCAATACATCGGCGGTGATATCATCTGCCCATGCCGTACCGCCTGCTGCAATTAAAAATACTGCCAGGAACCCATATATTTTCCTCACTTATTTGCCTCCTTATCAGCAAGCTTAGCATGTCCTTTTGCTACAATTTTTTCAAGTACACGATCGGCCGTAAATGAATCTGCTGTTAATATTCGCCCATCCTTTTCCGCGGTAAACGAGCAATCTGTGGATAAAACCTGTTTCTTCCCATCATAAGTCAGGTTTTTGGCATAAAGAATAAGGCCGTCTTTCGTCTTTCCCTCAATATCTCCCTCAAGATTTACTGTTTGCTCCGCTCTTTTTATGATTCCCTTCTTTGCTTTGATAGACAATTCATTCCCATCTTCTGCAAAAAAGCCTTCTATATCCGTAAGATAAGCCGTATTTCTGTCACTCTCCATCCTAACATGACGCGCCTTCAGATTCCATATCACTTTACCGTCTTTTTCTTCATTCAGGTTAATATCATTGAACTCCACTGCCTGTGTTGTATCATCACCAGTAAAAACAGAATTACCGTCTCCTTTAAAAAGTATGTACACTCCTAAGGTGATCAAGACCATGAGTACTACACCAATAATAGATTTTTTATGTTTTTTCATGTACTGCCTCCCTCCGCTCTTTCCGCAAAAGGTACTCCGTGGATAATTTCCTTTTTTTCTTCATCTGTCATCCGGCAATACATCTCAATACTCCATGGTTCCGTCCAAAAAAGATGCTGGAACCACATCCAATCGGCAGGATGTGCTTTAATAAACTCTTCCATAATGGTAGCCATTTTTTGTGCGTTCACCAGCAAGTCATGTTTTTTATCTCCGGTTTCTTCATAATAAAAATGCTTTCCTACACAAATGGTATTTCCTATGCAGTCTTCATTCCTAACTACAAAGATAGGAAGTACTGGAGCTTTGAACTTCTTGGCAAAAACCACGGGCCCCTGGGGAAAGGAGAAAATCCGATTCATGAAACGAACCGGTATCCCCACTCTATCTCCATCTTTATCAGATAAAAATCCGAGAATATGGTTCTTTTTCATGGAACGGGCCGCTGCAATCATTTCATAGCCGCCTGTTCCAGTCAGATAAATATGTTCGCCTGATTCCGCCCGATATTCATTAATAATCCTCATCAGAGCATCATCTTTCTGTTTTTTGCCAATAGCGGACGTATCATATCCATGCAGGGCAAGACCGGCTCCAAGCCATTCCCAGTTTCCTACGTGGGCAGTAAGCCCCACAATCCCTTTCCCCTCTGCATATGCAGCCTCCAGATACTCCGGATGATCAATAGAAACATATTCATCTATATGAAGTTTCTCTCGGCACAACCGCGGCATATACAGCATTTCCATCGCCGACATTCCTACACGTTGATACACCTTATTCAACAGCCGCTCCGCATCTTCTCTTTTACATAACAGACCTGTCATAATCTGCTCTATTCCACGATTACGTTGTTTCGGTATCCGATTCATAATTGCCGGCCCCAGAAAAGAACCTATAGCTAAAATATTTTTATAGGGCATTCTGCAAAGTATGCTGCTGACCATCTTAAGCAAATGATATTTTACATTAGAAAGCATGTCTTCTCTTCCTCAAAAATCAGTTTCCTAAATTATATAACTATTGCCGGGCAGGTGCCTCTTGCATTTCCGAATAAAATGACGCAACCGCCTCATCCCACCGTCCCTGTTCCTTGAGTATTTCCTCAATAAACTCTCTCGCCGCCCCACTTCCCCCGGCACGGCGGGAAACAAATTCCGCCTTTTTTAAGTTTTCAGGAGCTCCATTTGATGGACTGCCTGCTATTCCAACTTTATCAAAAAGAGGCAGATCATTTAAATCATCTCCCATGAAAGCGACTTCTTCCCAACACAAACGATACTTTTCCAAGGCCGCTGCCACGGCCTGTACCTTATTTTTCACCCCCATAAGGAGCACATCTACTTTTAATTCCTCCGCCCGCACACGGACAATATCCGAAGTACGCCCGGTAATAAAACCGGTAATATATCCCATATGATGTGCCAGCCCCAAGGCCATTCCATCCTGGGCGTGGAAGATTTTATAAGCTTCGCCTTCCGTCCCTAGAATCAATGTACCGGAAGTCAAGGTTCCATCTACGTCGAAAAAGAATGCCTTTATACTTCGCGAACCTCTCATCAGACCACACCTTGTCTCAACAAATCTGTGACATGCACCATACCTATAGATTTTCCATCCTTATCCACTACAGGAAGCACCGTGATAGGATGAGGCGCATGTTTTTCCATTTTATGGAGTGCTTCTGCCGCCAACTTATCAGCAGTTATTACCAAAGGATTCTGTGTCATCACTTCTTTTATGGTGAGCATCAGAAAATCTTTTTCTTTTTCCAACCCACGACGGACATCCCCATCTGTCATAAGCCCCTTCAGCTTAAACTTTCCATCCACAACAGATACCGCACCAAGCCCCATTTTAGTCATCACAAAAAGCGCATCCTTAACAGAAGCAGTTTCTTTAATTACGGGATTGTCACTGCCATGGTGCATAACCATTTCAACAGTCATAAGCAGACGTTTTCCCAAAGATCCGCCCGGATGAAATACCGCAAATTTATCGGCAGTAAAATTCTCTTTTTCCATAAGCGCCACTGCCAAAGCATCGCCAAGTGCCAATGCCGCTGTCGTTGAACTGGTCGGAGCCAATCCGAGGGAATCAGCCTCTTGTAAAACACCTGCATCCAATACAACATCTGCATTTTCCGCCAGTGTAGAATGGGTGTTCCCAACAACAGCAATCAATTTCGCACCAATTCTTTTCAGCGAAGGCAGAATATTTAATATTTCACCGGTTTCACCGCTATTGGAATAAGCTACAACCACATCTTCAGCTGTCACCATTCCCAAATCTCCATGGATACCTTCCGCAGGATGAAGAAAAAATGACGGTGTTCCCGTACTTGCCATAGTTGCAGAAACTTTTTTTGCAATATGCCCGGACTTTCCCATTCCCGTCAGTATAACACGACCATTTGCATGAAGAATCAAATCGACAGCTGACTCAAAATTATTATCCAGTTTATCAATCAGGCTCAAAATGGCATCCGCCTCATCACGAAGCACCCTTATCGCTGTTTCTATCGAAGACATGCTTCCTCCCTTGATAAATCCATGCCGCTGGCAACGGCTCACCATTAGGCAACTATGCCTTATCTTACGCTAAAAAGAAACGGTTTTGTTCTGTATCAATTTATTATACTATATTCTCTTTATTATTAGTTAATGTCTTCTTATTTATCGTGTTTCACAATTTCATTGATCTTAATTAAATCTTTCAGCAGCCCCTCCAAAGATGACAAATAAAGCATATTCGTAGAGTCAGACAGACCTTCCGGCGGATTATCGTGAACTTCCATAAAGAATCCATCCACTCCGCTTGCTGCCGCCGCACGTGCAAGATAAGGGATCATATCCCGCTGCCCGCCGGTTACCGTACCCATAGCGCCCGGCAGCTGCACACTGTGGGTAGCATCATAGATAACCGGATACCCAAACTTCCTCATCATCGGGAAAGAACGCATGTCTACTACAAGATTATGATAACCGAAAGATACACCTCGTTCGGTGACGGCCAAATTGGGATTATGAGCTTCTTCCATTTTATCCAGCACGTTTTTCATATCTTCAGGCGCCATGAATTGTCCTTTTTTTACATTTACCGGTTTTCCTGTCATCGCCGCCCCGTAAACCAAATCGGTCTGGCGGCAGAGAAATGCGGGGATTTGAAGCATATCCAACACTTCCGCGGCCTTTTCCAATTGAGTCACATCATGCACATCGGAAAGCACCGGCACATCCAGTTCCTTTTTTATAGACTTTAGAATTCGAAGACCTTCCTCCAGCCCCGGACCGCGAAAAGAATGATAAGAAGAACGATTTGCCTTATCAAAAGATGCTTTAAAAATATATTGTACACCTAATTTTTCACAAATTCTTTTCACTTCACGCCCAATCATCAATGTGCGGTCGTAGCCTTCAATCACACAGGGGCCGGCAATTAAAAATAATCTGCTTCCATCAATAGTAAGATTTCCCACCTGAATTGTTTTCATAATTGGCTCCTTTCGAAATATGCGTTTACTTTCTTTAGATCTTCTTCCGTGTCAATCCCTATATCTTCCGTCTCTACCGTAATTACACCTATTTTATGCCCGCTTTCCAACGCCCTCAGTTGTTCCAAAGACTCTGTCATTTCAAGCGGCGTCTGCTTCATGTGGGCATATTTCAGAAGAAACTCTCTCCGATAGGCATAAATTCCTACATGTTTTAATGCGGGAACCACAAAATCATGGCGGGGATAGGGAATCAGCGCTCTTGAAAAATATAATGCTTCGCCCTTTTGGTTGACAACAACTTTTACCGCCGACGGATCTTCGTAGTCGTCATTTTTTAACGGCGTTGCCACTGTCACCATATCAAGTTCCGCCCGTTCAACAAGTGTCTTCGCAAGAAGATCGATAACATTGGGATCAATCAAAGGCTCATCTCCCTGTACATTAACAATGATATCATAATCCGGCAGACTTTCCGCCACTTCCGCTAAACGGTCAGTCCCGGTCGGATGATCAGCAGAAGTCATCACTACATCTCCACCAAAAGACCGGACTTCTTTTTCAATATCTTTATGATCCGTAGCTACGATGACCACATCAGGCAGTTTCGCCAAAATCGCTCTTTCGTAAACACGTCGCACTAACGTTTTTCCCGCAATCATCCTCAGCGGTTTTCCCGGCAGACGTGTCGATGCATAGCGGGAAGGGATTATACAGGCAATTTTCATAAAAAGGCCTCCCATTGTTCCTGAAGCTGTGCTTCTCCATTTTCAGCAAATTTCATTTCTATCTCCAAAACATAAAGAGGAATTTTACTGTCTTCCGCTTTACTTAAATTCAGCATCTTTACCGCATCTTTTTCTGTCACCGTGATCAGATCAGCACCACTATATGCAGCTGCCATTTCAGCAGATTCCATATCTGCTGATGTATATACATGGTGATCCGGAAAAAACATATTTCCCACAGGGCTCAGCCCCGCCTCTAATGTTGTTTCTTTAAACGCTTCAGGATTTCCTATTCCTGAAAGAATAAACGTCCTTCTCCCTTTCTGGCAGGATAAACAGTCTTCTTTGATTCCTTTTTTCCATTTATTGAAAGGAACAAGCAATGACGGCGAATGGAAAGATTCAAGGATAAGCGCCTGCGGTGCCAATCGAAAAAGGTTCTTCTTTATATCCGTTTTCACAGACACATCTGCCTGCTCACTTTTAGTGAGGATAAATGTATGGGCACGTCGTAATGCCTCCATAGGCTCACGGAGAAGTCCGCGGGGCAGGGAATATCCGTAACCGAAAGGATTCGTGCAGTCTATGAGAACGATGTCTAAATCCCGCTTCATATCCCAGTACTGAAAACCATCATCTAAAAGCAATATATCCGCCCCCAATTTAATCGCTTTTTCCGCAGAAATGATCCTGTTACGTCCCACAAGAACAGGAACATCAGGAATTTTTAACGCCATCATATAAGGCTCATCTCCCGCCAGTTTCTGGGAAATCCGCAAAGATCGTCCGTCAGATACAACTCCTCCGACTTTTTCCAATCCGCTTTTATAACCGCGGGAGAGAATGGCCGGATGATGCCCCTTTTTGTGAAGCATTTCAGCCAGCTTTAAAATGCATGGTGTTTTCCCCGTTCCACCGGCCGTAATATTTCCAACACTGATAACAGGTATCGGCATACGGCGGGCATTTCGCCCAGCCTTCTCATATTTTTTCACGACACCTTTTTCATAAATCCCTGCAAGAAGCTCCAACCCGCCAAGAACAATCTTTCCTATCTTTCCCGGCGACGGATTTTTTTGGAGTCCAAGTATGTAAGACTCAATACTCATCAGTATTCTCCCTCAAATCAATCTTATACTTTTCAGCAAGTTTTGCAAAAGTATCTACATTCCTTTTCGTTGCCCCCTGATTCTCCGCCACCACAGACAACGCCGCTTCCCCCATAGCCTTCATTTTTTCGGGATGAGCCAATAAATCCCGCAGCGTTTTTTCTAATTCAGACTCATTTTGTGCCATGCAGCAGACACCACGCTTAGACAGCAGATCAAATATTTCCCGGAAATTGAACATATAAGGACCTACAAGCACCGGTTTCCCATGTGCCGCAGGTTCCAATATGTTATGTCCCCCCACCTTTACAAAACTTCCGCCAACAAAAACTACGTCCGCAAGACTGTACAAACGTCCCAATTCACCAATGGTATCAAGAATAATAACCTGATGGCCTCTCCCATCATCTTCTTCCGTCCCCATCTTAGAGCGGCGGAGAACACTGTATCCAAAATGCTTCACCAAAAAGCGGACAGACGGTGCCCTTGTAATCTCACGTACTGCCAGAAGCAACCGGGCGTCAGGATACTCTTTCAGAATCTTGCCAAATATACGAAGAATAATTTCTTCTTCTCCGTTATGCGTACTCCCTGCTACAATCACAGGCCCTTTTCCATCAAAGTGAAATTCATGACGAAGCTGTTGTTTCTCTTCTTCCGAAACTTCCACATAGGTTTCATCATACTTTGTATTTCCTGTAATTGTCACCCGATCAGAAAGTGCTCCCATAGAAATGATATGTTCTGCATCAATGCCCGACTGCATACAAAATTTTTTAATTTGGAGAAGCATGCGCGAGGTAAAACGCCGGATCAGGGAATACCTTTTCATAGAACGGTCACTGATACGGCCGTTCATCATCATAACAGGAATATTCTTTCTCCATGCCAGCCGAAGAAAATTTGGCCACAATTCCGTTTCAATCAGAATAATTGCTTTAGGATTCACTATATTCACAATTCGTTCTGTGATAACAGGCAAATCAAAAGGAAAAAATATATGGCCGTCCGCCTCGGGCATGATCCTTTGCGCCATTCGGTGACCTGTAGCAGTAACGACGGATACAACGACCATTTCTTTGGGATAGCGTTTTTTCAATTCTCTCACAATAGGACTGGCTGCGACAACTTCACCCACCGACGCCGCATGTATCCAGATTGCATTATGATAAGCAATCTGTTCCAAAGTCGGCGTCGGCATAATCCCGGCACTCTGCTTCAGTCTGTCATAGAAACCGTCTTCAAAAATAAGACGGTAAAGCAGTACCGGCACCTGAAAGAACCAATAAGCAACCAGACAGACATTATAAAACCAGTACAAGTTATTTTTCTCCTTCCGGCTGTTTTATCGACATGGTATACAGTTCATGATATAAACCGCCCATAGCCATAAGTTCTTCATGTGTTCCCTGTTCTTCAATCCGTCCTTTATTCAGCACCAATATCTGATCAGCATTTTTAACCGTCGATAAACGATGGGCGATAACAAACGACGTCCGTCCTACCATCAGTTTATCCAAAGCATCCTGTACAATTTTCTCGCTTTCTGTATCCAAAGCGGAAGTAGCCTCATCCAGGATCAAAATGGCCGGATCTTTCAGTATTGCCCGTGCGATAGCAATACGCTGCCGCTGCCCGCCGGACAATACAAGCCCCCGGTCTCCAACTTTCGTATCTATGCCATGAGGAAGTTCTCTGATAAAATTTTCCGCATTTGCTGCTTTTATAGCTGCCCAAACCTCTTCATCCGTCGCATCCAGTCTTCCATAAAGAACATTTTCCTTAATTGTCGTATTAAAGAGAAGTGTATCTTGAGGTACAAGACCTATATTTTCCCTTAAAGAGCCGACAGTCACATCGCGGATATCCATACCATCAATGCAGATTACCCCTGCGCTGACATCATAAAAGCGGGGAAGCAGGTTTGCCACCGTGGTCTTCCCCGATCCCGATGGACCGACAAGAGCAATGGTCTGTCCCGGCTCCGCGATAAAGTTTAAATCTACGAGAACTGGATTTTCTTTTTCATAGGAAAAAGAAACGTGCTTTGCCTCTACTCTGCCTCTCTTAATAATGAGCTGCTTTGCGTCCGGCTTATCCTGTACTTCCGGCTGCTCATCAAGGATGGCAAAAACACGGTCAGCTGCAGCCAGTGATTTTTGGATATTCCCAACACTTTCCGCCACGCGCCGTGTCGGATTCGCCAAATTGATGGCATAAATAAGAAACGCAATCAGTTCCCCGGTCGTCATCACCCCGTCAATAACGGAAACACCGCCATACCAGATAATAGCGCACACCGCAATGGCCGCTAAAAATTCAACAAAAGGCGTCATCTGACTCTGTTGGCGGATGGAACGAACCGTTGCGCTGAAGCTGGAACGATTAATTTTTTCAAACCGTTTTTCCTCATAACTGCCGCGGTTAAAACTCCTTACAATACGAACGCCTTGTATCGTCTCCTGCAGCATGGAGGTTACATCAGCAAGGCATTCCTGTACCACCCTCCCGCTGGTATGCAGTTTTCTGCCGAAAAACTTAATCACATAAGAAACCAGAGGCACGATGATGAGACAAAGCACGGTCAGCTTCCATTGCAGATAAATCATAGACGCAAAGGAGCCGATAAAAATTGCGCTTTCCTGTACAAGAGAAATAAAATCCACCACGATGGCCGTTTGCAGCGCAGCAATATCATTAGTCAGATTACTCATGATATCCCCCGTACGGCGGCGATCATAGTAGGAAATGGACAAAACCTGCAAGTGATGGTAGAGAACATTACGGATATCCATAATAACCGCCTGTCCGATATACCCCATCAGATATCGATGCCCGAAAGTCGTGAGCGCCCTGATAAAGAAAGTCACTAAAATAGCTACAATGACCAAGTACAGCATTCGCAAGTCCTTTTGCTCCAGCACTTGGTCAATCACGTCCTTAATAATCCATGGAACCACCAAATTTGACAATGCTACAAAAAGCATAAAAACAACTGACAATATTAATAACTTCTTGTATGGCCACAAGTAAGACAGAAGACGTTTATAACTATTTATCTTATTTTTTTTACTACTCATTATTTCCCCTCTGCTGTCCTTAATATAAGTTCCGCCGTACGACGAACTGCTCCGCCTTCACCCAGCACGGCACGTACAGATTTTAATTCTCTTATATTCTCCTGCCGCTTTACTTCATTAGTCAGCCACGGCAGCACGACTTCCGCTATATTTCCGGCAGTAACTTTATCCTGTAAAAGTTCAGGCGTCACTTCTTTATGAAGCAGTATATTCGGCAGCCCCGCATACTCCACCCGTACAAGATGCTTGGCCAGGAACCAGGTAATCGCAGATAATCGATACACAAGCACAGTAGGAAGCCCCATCAGCGCTGTTTCAAGAGTAGCGGTTCCAGACGAAGCGATACACGCCGTACAAATCCGCATCAGATCATATATCCGGCCGGCCGTCACAATGATATCCAATCTCGGTGAAGCATTTTTTAAAAAATCTTGAATAAACTCCGATGAAATCGTACCAGCACGGGGCAAAAAGAATTGGCACTCACATTTTTCAGTAAGTATATCCGCTGCTTTAAGCATGGCGGGAAGAAGTTTTTCCACTTCATTTTTTCTGCTTCCCGGCATAAGCAGAATTCTTTTTTTTACTCTGTCTCCCCCAAAAAACATCATTGCCTCTTCATAAGACATAGACGCTTTCACAGTATCTGCCAAAGGATGCCCCACAAAAGTCACCTGGGCTCCAGCTTCTCGATAAGCCTCCGCTTCAAAGGGAAATATAGATGCCACATGCTCCACATCACGAACAATATTCTTTGCCCGTCCCTTGTGCCAGGCCCAAATTGTCGGTGCAATATAGTACACTACCGGAATGCCCAGCTCTTTTGCCACGTGGGCAATCTTCATATTGAACCCCGGATAATCCACACACACAACTACATCCGGTTTTTCTTCCATCATAGCATGTCTAAGGAATGTCCGTAACTTAAAAAACAGTGATAAATGACGAATGACTTCTACCACTCCGATAATTCCCAGATTACCAATATCATAAATAATACGCACTCCCGCATTACGCATATTATCTCCGCCCATGCCGAAAATATCAGCATCAGGATATTCTCTTTTAATTTCCGCGGCAACAGCGGCGGCGTGCATATCCCCGGAAGCTTCTCCGGCAGACATCATAATTTTCATAAATGCTCCTGCTCCACGGATAGAATAGCAATTCCTGCACAATCCGCCTCTTTCAGCACGGACGTTTTTTCCACAAATAAGGTGCGATACGCCTCAATGGCAAGTACTTTGCATCCGGTTTCCATCATAGAATGTAAAGTTTCCAATCCGACAGCGGGTACATCAAAACGCAGATCCTGATCCGGTTTTGCCGTCTTCACCACCACGGCTCCCCCGCGGGCCAGCATACCACCGCGTCTAATACAGGCATCTGTCCCTTCAATCGCTTCCACTGCCATAACCGCCTGATCTTTGATGACCACCGTCTGCCCCAGATCCATACCGCCAATGGCCTTAGCCGCCTTAAAGCCGAATGCTACATCAAGCATTTCCTTTTCTGTCGGCCGGCGTTTGGTAAATATTTGCGGTCCCGGCATTAAAGGCTTTAAATATTTCGTTTGATCCAGCACTGAAATCCCGTCTTTCTCCAATTCTTCCACAAGTTCCAAAGTAATCGTGTCATCCTTGAAATTCTTTTTCCTCAATCGATTCAAAACTTTCAGCGCACGTAAATCAGGAATCACATGATCCTTATACAGCCATTCCTTTGTCACTTTCCCAAGCATTGTGACTTCCTGCACGCCTTCCGACAAAAGCGTTTTAATGACCTTATTCAATTTAAAGACGCTGATTTCATAATAAGCATCAGCTTTTTCTTTTAGTTTCTTTTCGACTCCTGGAATCACAGCAATGCATACAACCTTATATCCCTGTATATGTGCGGCCTCTATAAATTCCACCGGAAGTATGCCGATTCCGGCAAGCAGTCCTACGGTCTCCATCGTTCCCCCTATCATTCTACCCTTTGAGTATTTTACCATATATTTCGTATTTTACGGAAATTATCGATTCTATATGAAAATACTTTTTTATGCTAAAAACGTATGCTAAACAGCCTTATACAAATCATTTTTATATGCTTCTTGAAAGAAATATAAACGCAAGGTATACTTAAATTATTATAATTTAAAGGGGGAATTACTTTGCTAAACAAAATCAAAAAAGTTTTGTCCAGTATCGCATTGATCAAACAAATTGCTGTCGGCTTGGTCATCGGTATCCTGATTGCCGTCTTTACACCGACGGTAATCCCTGTCGTTAAAATTTTTGGCGATCTCTTCGTCAAAGCACTGAAAGGCGTTGCTCCCGTCCTCGTATTTTTCCTTGTCATGAACGCGATGGCACAAAAAAAAGAAGGGACGAACGCAAATATGAAACCGATCATCATCTTGTATGTCATCGGAACCTTCTGTGCCTCTCTCGTCGGCGTGGCATTGTCATTCCTTTTCCCGACCGTACTTCATCTCCAGGTGGCAGCCGATGCCAAATTGGCTCCGCCTTCCGGCATCATCGAAGTATTGCACAATGTAATTCTTTCCGTTGTAGATAATCCGGTCAATGCGCTTCTTACTGCAAATTACATCGGTATCTTGGCCTGGGCGATCATTGCCGGTCTTGCACTCAAAAGTTACGCAAACGGCACAACAAAATCTGTGCTTGATGATATAGCCCGTGCTATCACTCAGGTTGTTACCTGGGTCATCCACTTCGCTCCGCTTGGCATCATGGGACTTGTTGCTGACTCTGTCGGTACTGCCGGTGTAGATGCCCTGTTGGGATATGCAAAACTTTTGGCTGTCCTGATCGGCGCCTACATTCTTGTTGCTCTTGTTATGAATCCGATTATCGTATTCCTCAATGTTCACCATAACCCTTATCCTCTTGTCTGGACAACAATCCGTGAAAGCGGTGTATATGCATTCTTTACAAGAAGTTCCGCAGCAAATATCCCTGTCAATCTGACCTTGTGCAAGCGGCTGGGCCTTAACCCCGATACTTTTACAATTTCTATTCCGCTCGGCGCAACTATCAACATGGCGGGCGCTTCCATTACCATTTCTGTACTGGCTTTAGCTGCTGCCAACACATTGGGAATTGTTGTCGATCTTCCGACAGCGCTTCTTCTGTGCCTGATTTCCACAGTTGGCGCCTGCGGCGCTTCCGGTGTAGCCGGCGGTTCCCTCCTTCTGATTCCTGTGGCCTGTGCCTCTTTCGGTATCAGCAATGATATTGCCATGCAGGTCGTCGGCGTAGGCTTCATCATTAGTGTTCTTGAAGATGCCTGTGAAACGGCACTGAACAGTTCCAGTGATGTCCTCTTTACTGCTGTTGCTGAATTTTCTGAACGCCGCAAGAATGGAACTTTCGACCCTAAAGATATGGTTCCCCACAACTGAATCTGATGCAAAAAAGAAGACTGTGAAAATGCGAAATACTTTTCACAGTCTTTTTTCGTGTGCCTTATGGCGGATATTCTGGCATTTAATCTGATCTATACTTCTATCAAAAAAGCGCCGGCTGTTTTCATTTTTACATCTCCATAGCAGAGAATAAATTTATCTATATACCCCGCCAACTCCTTAAAAACTGATGCCTTAATAGAGCCTCCCCACTCTGATCCCCAATCATAATCAGAAAAAGATTGCATAAGCTTCATCCCTGCCGGTGACAAATGTAATTCACGTTCTGTTTCATGACTTCCCGCATCAATGCCGGCTGCCCGAAGGAGCTGCACGGATACAATCAGCGCTGCCACCTTTTTATTTTTACATGCGGCAACAGTCATCGCACGTCCCAAAAGCCGGTATACCTTTTCATTTCTTTCCTCTTTTGGAAAGAATATACTGACCAACTCAATTACATAGTACCAGCACTGCATTTCTTCATAGGATAAATTCATCATATCCAAAAGCATCCGGCTCTCATACTGGGACATGAAAAAATTCTCGCCATCTTTCCACGCAGTGAACCGAAGAAACGCAAAAGAAACCATACCGCCGCTTCCACATCGTTCAAGCACCGTCTTGCCTACATAGATCCGTACTAATCCAGCAGATAAAGTAAATACATCCGCAATTTTCCCGCCATCCTTCCCCGCATGAGCATGAAGAAGGATCCCCTCATCATTTTCAAGCAATTTATTCATGACTGTCTGGTTCCGTTTCTTCTTTACGATCCATTTCCGCCTTCACACGCATAATACGGAATCCGTACATTTTAAGTACGGTAAACTTCCACCCGCCAAAAGAAATATGGTCACCGACTTGGGGTATCCGTTCCAATTTCGAAAAAATCAGCCCGCCAATCGTATTATTTCTTTCTTCATCATCAAACTCCATTTGGAGCCTTTCAGAAACATCTTCCAGGATGACGGTACCGTCAAACTCATAAACATGGTCATTCACACGCAAAATTTCAGCAGGCGCGTTGCTCTCATTCTGCGGAATTTCTCCAGCCAGCTCTTCCATCAGATCCTCCAGCGTCACAAGGCCTGACGTCCCTCCATACTCATCCACGACGACCGCCAAGTATGTTCTCTTATTCTTCATCATTTGAAGGAGGGCCGGCGCGGGCATAACTTCAGGTACAGTCAGTATTTCCCTCATGATTCTTTTTATATTGTACTCACCCCTCAAAAGGCTTTCTAAAAAATCTTTTACATGAATAAATCCAAGAATATGATCCTTATCCTCCATACACACGGGATAACAGGTATGATGCGTTTTTGAAATATTCCGGCGCATTACGTCCATATCATCATTAAAATCCAAAACGACCATATCATTCCGGGGAATCATGACATCCCTCACATCTAAATCAAAAAAGTCAAAAGAATTTTTGATCAACGTATTTTCAAGAGTATTCAAACGCCCGCCGCGATGACTTTCTTCCACGATGCAACGGATTTCATCTTCGGTATAAGTGAAATTAACTTCGTCTCTGCACGGGATTCCTTTCGTATCCAATATCTTTTTTACCGCGAACAAGCCGATGAAAATGAAAGGCTTCCATAGCCTGCCGGACAAATTGATGAACCATGTATAAGAGGATAACATGGACAGCGGCCTGACCAATGATATGGATCCCGGCACAAGAATGGTAAAAATCCAATAGAGCATCAGTGCAATAACAATGTAGGCAGAAACACCGACATATACCAGCACCGCGGAAAAAAAATTGGTTTCTTCCCAAAACAAAACCATGTGACGGACACTCTGGTATAAAGAAAGGGCAAAAATGCTGCTGCAGAAAAGATAACCGATCTGTGTCCCCGCAAGTACCACAGAAGTCTTTTGATAATAAGGAGCTACTTTTTCCACTTTCTCCGCATCCAGTTCATCATTGTCTTCGATGTATTTCTTTCTCATTCGCGCAAAAGAAAAATTAACAGCAGTACATACATAATTGACGGCTGCCGCAAAAAGCGCAACGAAAATCCATACAATCACCCATTCTACGTGGATATTGATAAGTCATTCCTCCTTTTTAAAACATTACTTATGCTCTTTATACCCTAATTCCCGAAGAATATAATCTTTATTCTTCCAATCTCTACTGACTTTCACCCATAAATCAAGAAATACAGGAGCGCCGATCAGATTTTGTATTTCCTCTCGTGCTTCCTGCCCGGCCTCTTTAAGTAAGGTGCCTTTCCTCCCGATAATGATACGCTTCTGAGAATCCCGTTCCACATAAATCGTACAGCGGATATATACCTTTCCATTTTCCCGCTCACTAAACTCTTCAGTAAATACGCCAATCGCATGAGGAACTTCTTCTCTTGTACGCAGCAGTAATTTCTCTCTTACAATTTCCTGCACAATATTTCGCTCCGGCTGATCTGTCACCATATCATCAGGGAAATACTTAGGGCCTTCAGGCAGGTATCTTTCCAGAACCGTCGTAAATTCTTTCAAATTCTCTCCGCTTCGGGCGGAAAGCGGAATGATTTCCGAAAACGGGTGTATTCTGCTGTACTGTCCTATTTTCTTTAACAGCATATCTTTTTTTATCAAATCAATCTTACTCAGAACCAGCACGACGGGTACTTTTTTATCCTTGAGCAGACTCAAAATATACCGATCGCCCGCCCCGAGGGGATCATCACAGGCACAAATAAAGACAATGACATCCACTTCATCCAAAGCGTCTACCGTACTCTGACGAATAACCTGCCCCAATTTACTCTGCGGCTTATGCATTCCCGGTGTGTCAAGAAAGACAACTTGGGAATTTTTACCATTCCATACACCGGTAATCTTATTCCGCGTCGTCTGCGCATGAGCAGACACGATGGAAACTTTCTCCCCCAAAACCGCATTCATCAAGGTAGACTTCCCTACATTCGGCCGTCCTACAAGGGCAACAAATCCAGAATGGAATTTTTCTTCAACCATTTCGTTCTCCTGTCCTTAAACAGCCTTCTTCAAAAGCATGGGGAAGCAATTTGCTTCCATCAAAAATTTTATAGTGGTCTTTATCTTTTGCCACAATGACCACGGGGATATGAAATTCCGCTATGACCTGGCGGCAGATTCCGCAGGGCATCGTAAAACCCTTATCACTCCCCGCCACAGCGATTCCCTGAAAACTTGTATACCCTGCTGTTACCGCACTGCCGATGGCATTCCTTTCCGCACACATACCCGCGGGATAAGAAACATTCTCTACATTACAGCCGGTAAATATATTTCCATCTTCACCAAGAACCGCCGCCCCTACGGGGTATCCCGAATAGGGAACATACGCATTCTTTCTTGCTGCAAGCGCTGCAGAAACCAAAGCGGCCGCTTCATTCCCCATCATTTTCAAGTTTTCCTTCCGTTACAATACGTTCCATACCGCAGGCACCAAGTATTTCTTCTTCCTTTTCCCGCATTTTCCTCTTCTCATCCGGATCATAATGATCATAACCAAGAATATGGAGAAATCCATGTACAGATAAATACGCCATTTCCCGTTCTTTACTGTGCCCAAACTCTTCTGCCTGCTCAACCGCGCGGTGCAAATTAATAATGATGTCGCCCAACACTTTTTCTTCCTCCATACCGTCCTCTTCTTCGCCCTCGTTTAAAGCAAAGGAAAGGACATCCGTCGGCGCGTCAACTCCGCGGTATGTTTTATTCAGTTCATGAATGGTATCAGCGTCACAGATAAGGAGACTTAATTCCGCGTCTTCCGCCACGTTCTGCAATTCCGCCCCTTTCGAAAGAACTCTCAGAATGAGCGTTTCCAACTCTTCACTGTAAAATTGCTCATCACTGTAATTAATCGTGATTTCCATTATCTTCCACCCCCTGTCTTTTCTTTTTTGTATCTTCTTCATAAGCGTGGATAATGGCCGCCACCAAATCATGACGAACCACATCATCTTCCGTAAATATCACGGATTCAATATCGGAAACATTTGCCAAAACACGCTGCGCATCAATAAGTCCGCTTTTCACATGAGGCGGAAGATCAATTTGGGTAACATCGCCATTAATAACCATTTTTGAGCGATCTCCCAGGCGGGTCAGAAACATTTTAAGTTGTTCCACTGTCGTATTTTGCGCTTCATCCAAAATGACAAAAGATTTTTCAAGCGTCCTGCCCCTCATATACGCAAGCGGAGCCACTTCAATCTGGCCTTTCTGCTGCAGCCGGATGAACTCTTCCGGCCCGAACATATCCAAAAGACCGTCAAACAAAGGGCGCAGATAAGGATTTACCTTTTCCTGCATATCTCCCGGGAGAAACCCCAGTTTTTCACCTGCTTCCACTGCCGGCCGCACCAAAATAATCCGCCGGACATTATGATTTTTCAGAAAGAAAGCTCCCAATGCAACCGCCAAGTATGTTTTTCCCGTTCCCGCGGGACCAACGCCAAAGGTGATGGAATTCCGGCGGATCGCATCTACATACATTTTCTGCCCTAACGTTCTCGGACGGACAGCTTCTCCATTCCGTGTAAGATTAATAATATCCTCTTTCATCTCATGAAGCAGTTCCATCTTCCCCTCATCAAAAAGCTTCATGATAAGGAGCATCTGTCTTTCAGAAACACGGATGCCTCTTTTGGCGTCAGATAAAATCTCTTCAATCACTGACAGGCTTTTGTATACTTTCTCTTCCGATCCTTTTACACGGATCAGATTCCCGCGGCATAAGATATCCGTGCCATAATGTTCTCCCGCCAGTGCAAGCAGACGGCCGCCCTGCGCAAACACACGAGCGGCGTCCTGCATTCCCTGTACCAGTATTTCTTTTTCTACTTTCGTTTTTATAGTGCTTCACCCCATCTTATATAAACCAAAGAAAGATTCTTATTCATGCAGAAATCTTCGAACAGCTGCCCCGTGAAGATAATTACAGGCCGATCCCTGTTGAATATGTCTGTTTCTCATCAGCTTCTCTATATATTCTTTTACTTCCCACCACGGACGTCCGCCATTTACGGAAAGCGTATTTGCCGAAGCACGCCCCACAATTCGCTGCACCACGATATCAGGGCGGAGCATGGATAAAATCAGAACAACTCTTTCCGCATATTCTTCAGGGGGTAAAAGTTTTATATCCCCTTTTTCATACATCTTCGCCAATTTCGTTCCTTTAATAATGTAGAGAGAATGTATTTTTATTTCCGTGACGGGAAGAACCGAAACCAGTTTTGCCGCTTCTTCCACATCGATACGGTCGTCCCACGGCAAATCAGCAATGATGTGCGCGCATAAATCAAAATGATACCTGCCAATTTGAAGAGCCGCATCAATAAACTCTGCCACCGTATGGCATCGTCCTATTTTAAGAAGTGTGTGGGGATTTACGCTTTGCAGCCCAAGCTCTACCGTGATATTCGTCCCGTATTTCCCCTGGGCCTCTCTGAGTACCTCCAGGTACGACTCATGGATACAATCGGGTCTTGTGGAAACCGCAAGTCCTACGATATCAGGATGCCCGCAGGCTTCCTCCACACAGTATTCGAATCGGGAAAGCGGCATATAGGTATTTGTGAAATTCAAAAAATAAGCAATGAATTTTTTCGCCTTATATTTCGGTCCCACATGGGAAATACTCCGATCAATCTGGCGGGTGATTTCCATTCCCACCGCCTTTGTTTCATAGTCCGCCCGAATAGAACCGCAAAAAATGCACCCGTCACTATCTAATGTACCGTCTCGATTCGGACAAGTCACGGGAAGGGCAATCGGAATCTTATAAACTTTCTCATTATATTTTTCTTTCAGATAATCCGAATACGTTCTGTACAATGCCATAGCATCTGCTCCTGTATATTTTTATTATATAACACCCCCTCTCATTTACACAAAAGAATTGCTTCTGTACAATAGAAATTAATAGAACATAGAGGAGGCAACACCAATGATCCGTATCTCTACGGTGCAGTTATCCATTATTCCGGGAAATATCCGCGCCAACTTTGAACAGATAGAAAGAGAAATACAAAACGCCCGAAAGCAAAACACTGACATCCTGATCTTTCCCGAACTCTGCCTGTCAGGGTATATGATCGGCGACCTGTGGGAGCAGAATGCTTTCCTTCGTGAATGTGAGCGGTATGGTCAGAAAATCGCCGATGCGGCAGAAAACATCATTGTTATCTTCGGCAATATAGCCGTTGACCCGAAAAAAAAGAACAATGATGGCCGTGTAAGGAAGTATAATGCTGCTTTCGCCGCCTGCAATGGACAGTTCTTAAAAAATGACAGAGGATTATCTTATACTATTAAAACGCTGCTCCCTGATTACAGGCAATTTGATGACAAACGCCACTTTACAAGCCTTCTTGAGCTGGCTGCCGAAGAAAATCAATCCGTATCTTCCCTGCTTGCGCCTTTTACATTTACCATCAGGCAGGAAACTCTTCGCGCAGGCATTGTTCTTTGCGAGGACAGCTGGGATGAAAACGCACGGCTGTCCCCTATGGAAATCCTTTCAGAAAAAAATATCGATATTTTTTTCAATCTGTCCGCCTCGCCATTCACCTTGGAAAAGAATGATAAAAGACACCGTCTCTTCTCTGCTTCGCTTTCCCGCCTCGGCTACCCTATGCTCTACATCAATAGAAGAGGACTGGAAAACAATGGAAAAGACTGCTATACCTATGACGGCATGACTGCCGCCTACGATCCGAAAGGTACACTTCTTGCCGAAGCAGTTCCTTATCAGGAGGAGCATTCTTGCTTTTCTTTTGATATTGCCGCAAAAAAACTGGCTGCAAAAAAAGAAATGAAACCGTTTAGGGGAGATATGTTGCTGCCTGCTCTCCGCTACGGGTTGAAAGAATTTTTATCCGCCATTCATGCAGGCAGGGTGGTCATCGGCATCTCAGGCGGCATCGATTCCGCGGTCAACGCCGCACTGTACCGCTCGGTTCTTCCTGCGGAAAATCTCCTTTTAGTGAACACGCCGACACGGTTCAATTCGGAAACCACAAAAAATCTGGCACGGCGGCTTGCCGAAAATCTGGAAGCTCCTTTTGTGGAACTCCCTATTGATTCTTTTATCAATGAAACAGTTTCTCAAATTGACGATTTGCAAATTCCTTCTCCGTCAGACATGAAAACACTGCACCTCACCGGTTTTATGAAAGAAAATATACAAGCCCGTGACAGAAGCACCCGTATCCTCGCCACGCTTTCTTCCGCCTTTGGCGGCATATTTACCTGCAACGCAAACAAAACCGAATTAACCGTCGGCTACGGTACGCTCTATGGCGATCTGTCCGGCGCTCTTGCCGCTACAGCCGACCTTTGGAAACATCAGGTATACGCGCTCGGCAGAACTCTGAACAGATATTTCGATAAAAACATGATTCCTGATGAAATATTTACCGTCAGGCCAAGCGCCGAGCTTTCCGAAAATCAGGACATTACAAAAGGATTGGGGGATCCCCTTATTTATGAATACCATGATTTTCTCTTCCGCTCGTTTATTGAACCATGGAATCGGATAACACCGGAAGAGATTCTTACCTGGTACAGTAAAAATTGTCTGGAAGAGAAACTGGGAACTCCTGTATCCATCAAATCTATTTTCAAAACACATCACGATTTTATCACCGATTTGGAAAAATGGTGGAATTTATTTGCAGGATTTGCCGTTGCCAAGCGCATACAGGCGCCCCCCCTGCTTGCCGTCAGCCGCCGTCCTTACGGCTATGATCTCCGTGAATCGCAAATAGCCCCTTACTATACCGACACCTATATCCATCTGAAAAATTCTCTTTTATCAAATGGCTGAGCAACATAAAAGGAAGCGCTTACTATGACGCCTCCTTTTATATTGCTTTTCAATTTTTCTTAAAGTATGGTTTAAAACTGGACTCATGCATATTGCTCTTTTCCCTTTTTTTACTTTCCTGCGGACGGGAACGATGTCCGTTATACCTGCCGTCCCGTTTTTCACTTTCATAATTTTTATCACGGGAATGCCCTTGCAATCGTCTACCGCGTCTTTCCCCGCCAAAAGAGCGTTTGCCGCCGGAGCTTCTGCGCTTCTTAAACTGCGGACGTTCTTCCGTAATCTTTACAGGCGTCACATCAGGCTGTTTTGTGAGCAGTTTAATTGCCGCCGCAACTAAAGATACCGCATCCACATGGTTCAGAAGTTCTTCCGCATTTTCACGATATTCTTCCAGTCCCATCCCCTGGGACGCTTCCTGCAGATTCTCAATAGCAATCCGCTGATTTCCTTCAATGACGTCAGACAGCGTAGGAACACTCTTTCTTCTGATTTTGCGTCGGATAGCGCGCTCAATATCATGAAGCTGCCCGATTTCTCTGGAAACAACAAAAGTCATGGCCAAACCGGTCTGTCCCGCCCGTCCCGTACGGCCTACACGGTGCACATACGTTTCAGAATCCTGGGGCATATCAAAATTATATACATGGGTTACCCCGCTGATATCCAATCCTCGTGCTGCCACGTCAGTAGCCACAAGAATATCAATTGTGCCTTCTTTAAACTGGCGGACGACTGCATCGCGTTTCTGCTGAGACAAGTCGCCATGAAGACCTTCTGCCATATACCCGCGCTTTTTCAACGCCTCCGTCACCTCGTCGGCACGGCGTTTCGTCCGAACAAAGACAATGGCCAGTTCAGGATTCTCCATATCCAGCAGCCGGCAAAGGCAATCAAACTTCTGCATATCCGGCAATTCGATATATTCCTGTTCCACCAGGTCAATTGTAACCGTAGCCGCTTTAATCTTCACAAGCACAGGATCACGAAGGAAAGATTCCGCCAGTTCTCTGATCGGTGCCGGCATGGTAGCAGAGAAAAACATCGTCTGCCTTTCTTCAGGCATCCCCGCTAAAATAGTGCGGATATCATTAATAAATCCCATATCCACCATTTCATCGCCCTCATCAAGAACAAGAATCTGGACATGGGACAGATCAATGGTTCCTCTCTTCATATGGTCCATAAGACGACCCGGTGTCGCCACAATAATATTCGGCTTCTTGCGAAGCGCGCGAAATTGTCTTTCGATATCCTGTCCGCCATAAATAGGCAATGCATGAATCGGCAAGTACTGGGCAAGCCGATTCATCTCTTCCGCAGACTGGATGGCCAATTCTCTCGTTGGCGAAAGCACGATAGCCTGCGGCCCTTTTTCTGTCGTGTCAATCTTTTCCAGAATCGGAATACCAAATGCCGCTGTTTTGCCCGTACCGGTCTGTGCCTGTCCAATCAGATCCTTCCCCTCCATCGCCGCGGGAATAGATGCCTTCTGGATAGGAGTGGGCTCCTCAAATCCCATATCTTCAATAGCCTTCATGATTTCAGGAACAAGGCCCAGTTCCTTAAATGTATCGTACATAATACCTCCTGCACGAAAAAAGGAAACGCACAAGCGCTCCCCATAATTGACTTATTTGTAGCCTGTAATTTCGTTATTATAACATAGTTTTTATTTATATAGTAGTAATTAGAAAAGTATAATTTTTTCAAATTGCAGTCAAGGAAAACATTTTGTTCTTTATCTTAACATAAAGAGACACTTAAAAAAATTTTCTTTACATAATCTTTCCTGAACTTCTTTTTTGACAGGCAATAAGCAGGTTGAATACGTAATAAACAGGACTTATATGCCGTCAATACAGAAAAATACTATTTTTGTCTTTAATATGCAAAAAGCAACCGGAAAGGCTGCTTTTTTCTTTGGTGGGCGATGACAGGATCGAACTGCCGACATTCTGCTTGTAAGGCAGACGCTCTCCCAGCTGAGCTAATCGCCCGTATGTTGGTGACCTGTGCGAGATTCGAACTCGCGAACCCGCCGTGAAAGGGCGGTGTCTTAACCACTTGACGAACAGGCCGTTGGCTCCTGAAGCAGGGTTCGAACCTGCGACATCGTGATTAACAGTCACGCGCTCTACCGGCTGAGCTATTCAGGAATACGTACTAAGGTACGTGACATATAATATCAGATTTTTTCTGACTTTGCAACAAAAGATATACATTCTTCCAAAATACATAAACCGAAAGCATTAAGTTATATTCTTATATGAAAAAACTATTTGTATACATAAAAAATACGGAAAAGCAGGAATCATCATATTAAGAATGGATCATGATGAATAAAATGATTCGTACCATGCTTTCCGTATTTTCTTTACTTTATTTAACGATTTTATTCTTACCGGGTATAGTTTCCCTTATCTTTTAACAAAAGATTCTTAGCAGGTTTTACCGTTCCGTATCAAAACCGATGACATATCCCTCATGACGTACCAAGGTGACAGGACCGTCCTTGTTCGGTTTATCAAAAGTAAAGTAATGATCTGCCTTAGGTTTATAGACTACACCTTTTTTGCATTCCTCCGGAAGTATGATACTTATTTCTCCCTTTTCCCCTGTTCCGCCATCCCAAAGAGAACCGCGGGTTTTGAGTATCAAAAGATTATTTTCCAGACGCACCTCTAAATCTTCCCGTCCCGCTTTCACAATACCATAAATTAAATCGCATTTCGCTGTAGTCGGCCCGGGAGGCGCCGGCATTCGGCGCGCTTCAGCATCATTTCTCGAAAGAAGGGCTCCTGTTTTCTCATCATACCAGCCATGGACTTCTGCATTATAAACCATACCATTTTCTCTTGTACCGTCTGCCGGTTCCCCCTCATATAAAGGCTCCTCACTGGATTCCGTCGTAGAAACACCGACCTTGTTCAATACTTTTCCAAGATTGAAACCGGCAGCCGTATTCCCCACAACACTAAAAGCTAATCCTGCTGCTATCCCTAATATCAATAATCTTTTTACGTTGGACATATTGACACCTCCCATTCTTACGATCTTCCCATACGATGAGGAACGAACTTTCCCTTCCCCGGCCTAAGCGTATACCTTAAATCTTCTCCCCGTTCAATATCCATTATATTACCAAGATCAGGCATTGTCAGTCTTGAAAAATAACCAGCACCATACCCCTCTTTGCTGAAAATAATATCATAATAAAGACCTTTGCTGAAATCAACAGTCACTTCAAAATATCCCCGTGCATCAGTTCTTGCAACCTCTACTGCATCACCGCCTTCAATTGATAATGTATGACCATCAACACTTTTCAGCTCAATGCCGTCATAGTTATCGGTATAAGCACCCACCGCCGGTCCATAAAGAATAACTCCTTCCAGCGGCTTACGTTCGCCATCTTGACCTTTCACAAAAATATGCCCTTTAAATGTAAATACTTTGGAGTCCTTCCTCACTGAAGCTCCTTGTTTGGAATCGCCAGCCTCCTCTCCAGGAAGATTGATTTGCGGCAGTTTTAAACTTCCCAGATTAAATCCGGCTTCCACTGACATCGTCCCCAGCACCAAAGCTGCCAATACCAGTGTTAATACCCCTTTTCTCCTCATTTGCATGACACCTCCCGGTCTCCTAAAAAAATAAATAATAACATAACAGTTTTATTATGAGCTAAGTAAAATATTGTCTAAATACCAAAACAGATATTTATCCTAAATAAATTTAATTATCTCTATATATTATGATAATATAATTTTTTTATAAGTGTCAAGCATATCCCAAACCAGTGCAGCAGGACATGAGTCACAAAACCGGCAATGTACAAACCATTCTGATCCACTAATGCGGAAAGTTATATCTTTTTTGCATACACAAAAAGCAACCCTCCCGGTTGCTTTTCTTTGGTGGGCGATGACAGGATCGAACTGCCGACATTCTGCTTGTAAGGCAGACGCTCTCCCAGCTGAGCTAATCGCCCATATTCGGATAAGCTTATTATGCCTTATCTCATTATTTTTTTCAAGTGCTCTCCGCTGCCTTTCCGCTCCTTCCTGTCATCTTTTCAAGAATATTATAAACAGACTTGACAAGAGTTACTACGTCCGTCTATACTCATGTTAATACATTATGCACAAGGATGAAGAAGCGCTTTTGCAAGCTCTCCAGAGAGATGGTGGACGGTGGAAACCATCAGCAAACAATTGTCGTTCCGCTTCAGAGTGGTAGATGATGAATCTATCGGGTATGCCCGTTACAGCAGATTAAAGATGGCTGAAAAGCAATTTGGGTGGTATCGCGGGTGCTCTCGTCCCTTAGAGGATGAAGAGTGTTTTTTATTACACAGGATACTTTGTCCCTTTTGGTTTCCTGCTAAATTGGGTGGCACCGCGAGAAAAGAGAAGCTCGTCCCATGGGACGCTTCTCTTTTTGTGTTTATAAAGTATAGGAGGTCTCTTTTATGAATCGAGTCTATAATTTCAATGCTGGCCCTTCTCCGTTGCCACTGGAAGTGCTTGAAGAAATCCGGGATGAGATGACAAATTTCAAAGGCACTGGGATGGGAATTATTGAGATGAGCCACCGCTCCAAAGAATTTCAATCTGTCATAGAAGAAACGAAGTCATTGCTTTTCGATCTCATGAAGCTTACACCGGATCATGAAATCATATTCATTCAAGGCGGCGGCACCATGCAGTTCCTTATGGAAAGTTATAATTTTCTCCATACCCGCGCCGCTTACGCAGATACCGGCGTGTGGGCACACAAAGCTCGTGATTCCGCTGCGTTCTTCGGAGAAGTATATGATGCAAACTCCTCCAAAGATCGAAACTATTCCTACATTCCCGAAGACTGCCTGATAAAGCCGAAAACAGATTATCTCCACATTACAACAAACAATACGATTTATGGCACGGAATATTGGAAATTTCCGGAAGTAGATATCCCTATCATTTGTGACATGTCCTCTGATATCCTTTCCCGCCGCATAGATTTCAACCGCTTCGACATGATTTGGGCAGGCATACAGAAAAACCTGGGCGCCGCCGGTATGGCTCTTGTCATTCTTAAAAAGGATTTTGCAAAAACGGCGCGTACTGATATCCCCCCTTTCCTTCAATACAAAACATTTATTGAAAAAAATTCCTCCTACAATACGCCGCCGGTATTCTGCATTTACACATTGAACAAGATGCTCCACTGGATAATAAAACAAGGCGGACTGGATATCATTGAAAAAAGAAACAAGGAAAAAGCAAAATTGATTTACGACATCATCGACAAAAGCAACGGATTTTATAAAGGGCATGCCGTAAAAAAAGACAGAAGCCGTATGAACATTACTTTCAACCTTTCTTCTGCCGATGAGGAAAAAGATTTCATTGAGAAAGCAAAAGAAAACCGCTTTATCGGCGTCAATGGCCACCGACTCGTAGGCGGCTGCCGTATTTCTCTTTATAATGCAGTTACCATAGACGCCTGTAAAGCAGTTGCCCAATTCATGGAAGCATACCGGAAAGATCATCAATAATCTTATCTGTACATTTTTTTATTATTTTTTAGGAGGAGACATTATGTTCAAAATTTTTATCACTGCCGATGTTGCTAAGGAAGCAAAGGAATTTCTGGAAAAAGAATTTGTTGTGGATATCCGCCCAAACATGGATGAAGATGAATTGTGCAAAGTGATCGGCGAATATGACGCTGTCATCACAAGAAGCCAGACAAAAATCACAAAAAATGTCATTCATGCCGCTACTAATCTAAAAGTCATCGGCCGCGCCGGTGTGGGCATTGACGGCATTGATATTCCTGAAGCTACGGCGAAAGGAATTACTGTGGTAAACACGCCGGAATCAAACACAATCGCCGCCTGTGAGCATACCCTTGCCCTTATGCTTTCCATAACCCGCTATATCCCTCAAGCACACCAGTCCATTATGGAAGGCCGCTGGGACCGCAAAAGCTTTACCGGCATCCAGCTTTTGAATAAAACAGTCGGTATTATCGGTGTGGGCCGTGTAGGCTCCAATGTAGCAAAACGTCTGCAGGCGTTCAACATGAAGACCATTGGCTATGACCCTTACATTCCGCTGGAACGAGGCCAGCAGCTGGGAGTAGACCTGGTAGATCTTGATACGCTTCTCCGCGAATCCGATTATATTACGCTCCATACACCGCTCACCGAGGAGACAAAAGGCATGATCGGCGCGAAAGAAATAGAAAAGATGAAGGACGGGGTACGCATTGTGAATGCCTCCCGCGGCGCTGTCATTGATATTGATGCCTTAGCAGAGGCACTAAAAACCGGAAAAGTTGCCGGTGCCGGCATCGATGTGTGGACAAATGAACCGCTCAAACCGGAAAACAATCCTTTCCTGGGGATGAAAAACGTAACGCTCACCCCCCATCTGGGTGCCTCCACAGCTGAAGCACAAACAGGCGTCGCCACTGATGTAGCCCGCGGCGTTGCTGACGCCCTCCATGGAGAACCGGTAGCGACTGCTGTCAATGCATCACCTATCACAAGAGCTACACTCGCCGTTATCCAACCTTATTTTAATTTGTGCGAACGCATGGGAAATATTGGTATTGATTTGGCTGACGGACGCATTTCCCGTGTCAGTGTAGAATATACAGGTGAATTGACTGAAACAGAAACCACCCCGCTCACCACGGCTGTCCTGAAAGGACTTTTAACCCCCATTCTTCAGCAAACGGTTAATTTTGTAAATGCAAGAAATATCGCGGAAGAACGGCATATGGAGATACGGGAAGTCAAGGCAAAAAAAGGACATTACTTCACCAATACGGTCACGCTCACTATTGATACCGATAAAGGTACACATCGTATTACAGGCTCCCTTTTCGACAGGAAAGAAGCGAAAATCGTTTCTCTTGACCACTTCCGTGTAGACTTTGAACCGAAAGGCTGCATCATCCTTGCTCCTCATGAAAATAAACCAGGTATGATCGGCCAGATGGCAGGTATTCTCGGCAAGGCAGGCGTAAACATCAATGGCATGCAGGTAGGTGCATCCAAAGACAAAAACACCAATATTATGGCCGTTGCCATTGATAAGGATATTCCCAGCGCTATCCTCCCCGTTCTTGCAAACATTGACGGAATCCACGGAATTACAGTCATTCACTGCGAAAGTCATTAACGGAAATGAGGTCATTATGGTACGAATCATTCTTATTCGTCACGGGGAAACCACATGGAACGTGGAAGGTCGTTATCAGGGACAGGAAGACATTCCTCTTTCCCCAAAAGGAATTGCTCAGGGAAAAGCTGCCGGTCTTGCCTTAAAAGATATATCCATTGATGCGGCCGTCTCCGGACCGCTCTCCCGTGCCTTTGATACCTGCCGTTTCATCACAGAATACCACCATGTAAACATCCGTATCGATGAGCGGATCACGGAAATTTCTCACGGCAGATGGGAAGGCGTCCATGCCGATGAAATCAAAAAAAACTATCCGAAAGAATTTGAACTTTGGCACAACCGGCCTGAACAGGTACAAATGCCCGGCGGGGAATCTCTGGAAGATGTAAGAAAACGCGTCCGTGCCGCCTTTGACGATTATGCCGCTATATATCAGGGCAAAACGCTTCTCGTTGCCGCCCACGATGCGGTCAATAAAGTCATCCTCTGTGATCTCATGGGACTCGGCATGGAACATTTCTGGCATTTCAAACAGGACAATGCCTGTATCAACGTCATAGAAGAACATGAAAAAAGTTGGAGGCTTGTCACATTAAACGCCACGACCCATTTAGGATATCTCTTTTCAAGTATTGATCAAAAAGGGTTATAAAAGAAAACCGGACGGGAATAATTTCATTTCCGCCCGATTTTTTCTTGCTATTTATTCATTACTGCCGCCGGCGTGTTGTCCTTATCAGCATGGACAGTCTCCGATAACTTTGCTTCCACATCTGTCGGCACACGGCGGTAAGGAAATTTTTTCCACAGCCGTTTCATCACTTCATCCATAATGTAACGGTTACGTACGGAACTTTCTTCTTCTCTTTCGTAGTAAGCCGCCTGATCATCCCTGACTCCTTCATCGCTTTTATAACTGTATATATCGACAACAACCTGCGTTTCCACAACAGGATCTATGTCAAAGAAAATGGAAATCGGATAAGACTTCCGCTGCGTCCACTTTGTAACGACAGGAAGTACGACAATATCCGCTCCCGTTTCCTCAGCAATGGCAGGAAGCTCCGCAGGACTGATACTCTTATAAGCATAGTCGGCCGTATCTAATTTTCTGTAATAAGGGTAACGGAACACCGCATCCATCTCTTTCGCAATGTATGATGCGGCATAGCTGCCTCTATCATTGCTCTGTGGCAAAAAAAGCAGTACTGTCCGTGTATTATCAAAGTATCCCATTTTCCGGTTTACCGACTTGTCAGCGGCTTGTGCCATCATTCCCACTGCACATACCATAAAAAAACAAAATAAATATTTCATAAAAGTCTTCATGGCAAATCTCCTTGTAGTACATGTTCAGAGCTTTATTTTTTCCAGTGTATCACAAGAGTTTTTCTTTCCGTACCCGTATCTTTTTATTTTCTGCTATAAGACTTTTCTATATTGTCCTTGCATGATATAATGATAAAAAACTTTTATATGTCCCCTGCTAATTTGTAGAGTCTTGTTTTCAGAGGTGTTTGCATGAATAATACGGACTGGAAAATCCTGATCTATCTCCGTGAGGAGCGAAGTATCAATAAAGTTGCCAAACGGCTGTTTATGACTCAGCCATCATTAACATACCGCCTGAGTCAAATGGAAAAGGAAATCGGTTGTCCGCTTTTTATCCGCACCAATAAAGGAGTGCACTTCACCGATGCGGGAGCACGGCTCTTTTCCTTTGCGGAAAAAGAACTCCAGCAGTACCAGGACATGAAGAATTATGTCACCCACGAACCAAACTCTATTTCCGGTGTCCTCCGTATCGGGGCATCCCAATCTTTTTCCCAGTCCCACGGTCCTGCGCTTCTGAAAGGATTCGTTGACGAGTATAGTGATATTGAAATATCGCTGACTACAGACACAAGCGATCGTTTAGTAAAACTGGTCAAAAAAGAAGACATCCATCTTGCTATCGTCCGCGGCAACCAGGAATGGCCCGAATCCGATATTCTTCTGGAAGATGCCCCGCTGTACCTGATTTCAGCCAAGCCTATTGATTTCAGTACATTGGCACAGCAGCCTTCCATACGCTACCGCAGCGATCCGTCTTTGGATGAACTGCGTACCCGCTGGTGGCGCCAGAACTTCACAAAGTCCCCCCACTTCTCACTGACTGTAAGCGACTGCAATACCTGCGTGGAAATCGTCAACCACGGTCTTGGCCACTCACTGATTCCGGCAGACATGCTTCCCAAGTGCAAACCGAATGTAGACCGACAGATGATTTACAACAGCCAGAAGCAGCCTATATATCGTCCGAGCCACCTCATATTCAAAGAAGCCATGCTCCAGTCTACACCGGTACGGATTTTTGTTGATTATGTAAAAAAATATTTTAAGATTAAAGATAACTGAATGAAACAGTTAATGATTTAAAAGGGTCATATTCTGATACTTATGAATCATTTTTGTCCACTGAAAAAAGCAGTAAACCAATTTTGATTTACTGCTTTTGAATTTCTATGTTGTAGGTTCTTATTTAATTGTTTGATTTTGACAACCCGGAATTTATTACTATTTCTTCTTTACAATGATGCCTTCAATAAACACAATGATTGCGGGAATGATAAAATAAAAGCATTTGTTATCATCCATGCAGAAAAAGGGGGCAAAATTATTTTTTATCTTTATTTATAATATTTTTGACACCGTCAATTGTTCCTTCTATAGCATCTTTAACATCTTCAGCAACTTCTTTAACTTTTGCAGCCGCTTTCTCCGCAGCCCCTTCTTTTTCTATTTTTTATCACCAGTTAATTTACCTACACCTTCTTTTGCCGCACCTTTAGCCTGGTCGATTTTTTCTTCTATTGACATGATCATGACTCCTTTTATTTAAATTATTCTTTTTTCCCAAAGAAAAATGAGACAACAGCAATAACAATTACTGCACCTAAGATAGAAGGAACTAATGCCATTCCCGCTAGAGTTGGCCCCCATGTACCAAACAGTGCTTGACCTACCGATGAACCCAATAAACCTGCAATGATATTAGCAATTATACCCATTGCTCCACCCTTTTTAGTAATCGCTCCCGCAATAAAGCCTATAAATCCTCCAACAATAATTGACCAAATCATAATCTCACTCCTTTACATATTATTCATATATTTATCTTTAAACTCTTAAGTCAAGCAGTTTTTATAAACATTAATATATTTGGTTTATTCTCTTTATAACCATTATCCCTACAACTTCTAATCTACCTCACCAAATACCTGTTAGTATTGTACTATTTTTAATATATTTTTTCCACTGTATATCACTCTTAATCAGTTGATATTACGCGGCCCAGTCCGCACTTTCATACCCTTATGTCTCGTTGGTTTCCTGATTATAAAGAACGAAGAACTCTCCTGAATCAGGTGAAAAAAGAATTTTACTAAAATGAAAAATCGTATCCTCACTAAAGAATAACAAAAGGATACGATTTTAAATGAAATATGTGTCTGTATTTTTAAACTTTTGTGGATTGTCTCAGTACATGGTCTTCCGTTTCAAAAAGCGCTTTTGCAAATTCAAGAGCATTGAAACGTTGGAGATCATCTTCTCTTTCACCAAGACCGATCCAACGGATTGGTACATGGAGTTCTTCATGAATAGAAAGGACAACACCGCCTTTTGCCGTTCCGTCTAATTTTGTCAGCACTACGCCGGTTAGCGGAACGATCTCTCCAAAATTCTGCGCCTGGCTGACCGCGTTTTGCCCTGTCGTAGCATCTAATACGAGAATAGTCTGGTGAGGCGCGTCGGGAATTACTTTTTTTACGACACGGCTGATTTTAGCCAATTCTTCCATAAGGTTTACTTTCGTTTGCAGCCGTCCCGCCGTATCAATCAGCACCACATCGGAACCGCGCGCCTTAGCCGCTGATACAGCATCAAACGCCACTGCCGCAGGATCTGCTCCCTCTGCATGCTTCACAATATCTGCTCCTGTCCGTTTCGCCCAAATAGAGAGCTGTTCGGAAGCAGCAGCTCTAAATGTATCTGCCGCCGCCAAAAGAACTTTCTTCCCTTCTTTACGGAATTGGGACGAAAGTTTCCCGATGGTCGTCGTCTTACCCACCCCATTGACTCCCACTACAAGGTATACTTCCGGATGATGGGAAATATCTTCCTTTCCATCTTCCGTCAGCATATTCACCACCGTTTTTTCCATAAACGGCATCACTTCATTCGTACTGCTGATCATACCTTCCGTCACACCGCGCCGAATCTGCCGCATCAGATAATCGGTGGTGCGCACGCCAAGATCACCGGAGAGAAGAACCATCTCCAGATCTTCCAAAAAGTCATCATCAATTTTTGCATAACCGATAACAACCGTTTCGATATTTTTGATCAGACTTTCTTTGGTCTTTTTTAGTCCATTTCTTACCTTATCAAGAAACCCCATCTTGTTCCTCCTTTATATAATCTCCCACACGGACCGTTACAAGAGAGGAAACCCCCTTCTCCGCCATAGTCACCCCTTGAAGGGTATCAGCAAATTCCATCGTTTTCTTTCTGTGAGAAATAATGACAAACTGTGTCTTCCTTTTATAATCCGCGATCATACGGCTGTATCTTTCCACGTTGGCATCATCCAGTGCCGCATCAATTTCATCAACGAAACAAAACGGTGCGGGACGGTAAGCCATAAAAGAAATAAGCAGCGCAATAACGGTAAGCGCCCGTTCACCACCGGACATGAGCGTCAAAGGCTGGCGCTTCTTTCCCGGAAGCTGGAGATACATTTCTACGCCACCCTCCAGCGGATGCGCTTCATCGGTCAACTCCAAACGGGCTTTGCCGCCGGAAAACATAATCTGCATAATGCGGGCAAATTCCACATTGATCATTTTAAAGGCATCGGCAAACCGTTCAGACATCGTTTTATCAATATCGTGAATCACCATTTCCAACCCGCTCTTTGCTTTTTTCAGGTCTTCAATCTGCGTTTCATAGAAAGCGCGGCGGCGGAGGTGGAGTTCATACTCTTCTTCCCCATTGGGATTTACCGCGCCGAGTTTGCTGATGCGTTCTTCCAGATCCGCCTGTTTTTCTTTCATTTCCGCCATAGATCCCTGAATACGCATGCTTTCTGCCATCTCTACAGTCAGTTCCTGTTCACGCAGTCTTTCTTTCTCTTCTGCTTCCTGCGCCTTGAAACTGTCGATACGCGCCTGACGGTCCGCCATATCTTTACGGACAGCTGAAGATTTCTCCTGCGCGTTCCTCCATGCATCATCCTGCTGTTTTCGCTCCGCAGAGAAAGTATCAGAAATGTTTTGCATATTCTCCAGACGTCCTTTTACTTCATTCCATTCTTTTTCTGCCAAATTAAATTTCTCTTCAATATCTCTTAATTCCGACGCAAGCCTTTCTTTCTGCTCCCTGTTTTCCAATATGTCACGGGAAAGTTTTTCCCTGTCCTTCCTTTGTTCCAAAGCAGCATTTTCTCTTTCTTGCTTCCCCCTCTTCCCAAAATTCACCGCTTCTTCCGCTTTTGTCACATCAATGCGGATTTCCATGAGGCGGGCATCCAAATCTGCCACAGCTTTTTTCAGTGAGGCACTTTTTTCATCAGCTTCCATCACAGGGATATCACCAAACCCAGCCAGCCGCTCTTCCAATAATGCTAAATTTTCCGTAATGGCAGCCAACCCCTCTTCTGCCGTCCGGAGATCAACCTGATTTTTCTCTTCTGCATTTTTCTCCGTTGAAAGAATACGGGACAAACCGTCTTTCTTCCCTGATATTTCCGCCAAACCGATTTTTAAAGACTGATAATCTTCCCGTTCTTTTGTTACTTTTTCGGATAGTTCCGCACAGAAATCATCATGAATACTTTTTTCCTTTTTCAAATCAGCAAGCAGCTTTTCCGTTTCTTTTTCTTCTCTCAGAAGATCATTAATCTCCTTCTTTCTTCCAAAAAAAGTATTCTCTTGCTTCCGCATGGAACCACCTGTAAGAGATCCGCCGGGATTAACCAGCTGTCCATCCAGTGTCACTAAACGCAGACGATAATTATATTTTGCGGAAACGTTTCGAGCGATATCCAGATTCTCGGCAATCAGCGTCTTTCCTAAAATAAAATCCATCAAATCGCTATACTCTTCATCACAGAAAAACAGCTCTGACGCTATACCGTGGATTCCTTTCTCACTGCACGCTTTTCTTTCATTTCCGTCATTTCCGCGGGGACGCATGGATTCTAAAGGATAGAATGTCGTCCGTCCCAAATTATTTTTCTTGAGCCAGGTAATGACATCTCCGGCTGAACGGGACGTATCTGTCACGATATAAGAAACAGAACTGCCAAGGGCCACCTCAGCTGCCGCCGTGTACTTCGGAGGAACCCGTATCAGTTCACCCACGGCGCCAAGGATATGCTGTCCAAAAAGAGACCGACTTTCCAAAATCGTCTTTGTCGTATGAGAAAAACTAGCATACTCCCGATCCGCCCGTTCCAGATATTCACGACGGGAAATAATTTTCATCAATCGGGCATGGAAATCATTGATTCGGTTCATTTGTCGGAACTGTTTATCCTGCGCTTCTTTTAAACGAATGCCGTCGTTTTTGCCGTTTTCTTCCAGCACTGTCATCTTTTCCCGCACAGATGCTTCTTCAGCCGTCAGATTCTCTACCTGGATTTCCGTCATCTTTCTCTTTTCTGACAATTCCAATCCGGCCGCTTTAAACTTTTCTTTCTCTTCTGTAAGACGAACTTTCTCACGGTTCCCCTGTTCTATTTCCCGTTCCAGGCTTTCCTTTTCCGCCAGCCTTCGGCGGTTGACTGCCAGTGCATCATGATAAGCCGTTTCCGCTGCCAAAAGCTCACTTTCTGCAATGCGACGCTTTTCCTCTTCCGCTTTAAGCAATGTTTGTTTCTCCAGAAGGAGAGACTCCGCCTCCGCCAGCTCTGCCAGCATTTCACGCATTTCTTCTTTCAATTCATTTTCCGCTTCGGTTTGGTCTTCTTCATCTTCTTTTAAACGGACAGACTCCTCCTCCGCATGACGAAGTGCTTCTTCCTTGACGCGGTAATCTCCGCGGAGCGTCTCCATCAATCGCTGCTTTTCTGCAGAGTCGGCGCCGGCCTTACGCAGATTTTCCTGCTGTTCCAGTTCCTCTTTTTCGATTTTTGCCTTCGCTTCTGCATAACGGGCAAGTTCCGTCTGCCACTTTACATCCTGATCTGCAAGAGAATTATACTCGTTTTCATACCGGGCGATCATCCGCCCCACCGATGTCAGCCGGAGAAGTGACATTGTCGCTTCCACTGCACGTCTGTCTTTGGAGAGAGCCTTATAAATTTTAGATTTTTCCGCAGCCTCTTTCATCGGTCCCAGCTGCTCATCAAGAAGTGCCACCAAGTCACGGACACGCTCCATATTCTCTGCCGTTTTTTCCAGCTTCCGAAGCCCCTCGTTTTTTCTCATGCGGAATAAACTGATCCCCGCCACTTCTTCAAAAATGAGACGCCTGTCTTCCGGACGGGACGTCAGAACCTGATCCACCCGGTTTTGCCCGATGATGGCCATTGATCCTTTTCCAAGACCAGTATCCGCCAGAAGCTCCTGTATATCCTTCAGGCGGCAGCTCCGTTTATTGATATAAAAATCACTTTCTCCATTTCGGAGGACGCGGCGGGTAATGGACACCTCCGCCGTATCAAAAGAAAATTCATGGGCGCTGTTATCCAATACCATGGTAACTTCCGCCGCATTTTTCGGATTTCTTCCTTCTGCCCCGGAGAAAATGATATCTTCCGTTTTCTGCCCGCGGAGATTGTGGACATTCTGTTCACCCAAAACCCAGCGGACAGCATCGGAAATATTACTTTTCCCGCAGCCGTTTGGTCCCACGATAACCGTCATACCGTCAGCAAATTCAATTGTTGTTTTATCGGCAAAGGACTTGAACCCCTGCAAAATCAACCGGAGTAATTTCATCAATCCTGCTCCTCGACCAGTTTTATATTTTTATTATTATACTGGAAACACCTGTTTTTTACCACAAAGCTTAAGTCTTACCCCTCACGGAAATATCCGGCGCAAAATAAAACCCCCGCCTGAGTACGGAGATTCAACTATATTTATAATGCTGTTCCCTCTCGCGGCAGGTAAAAGGATTCCATGGAGTGCCCTTCAAGCTGCAAGAGAGCGATTTTTCTTTCAATTCCTCCTGCATATCCCGTCAAATTCCCATCAGCGCCTACGACCCGATGGCACGGCACAATAATGGAAACAGGATTATGCCCTACTGCGCCGCCGACTGCCTGCGCCGACATATGTTCTCTTCCCCTGCTCCGCGCGATTTCTTCCGCGATCTTACCATAAGTTTCCGTCTGTCCATAAGGAATATTTAAAAGAATTGCCCAAACCGCTTTTTGAAATTCTGTTCCCTGTAAGTGGAGCGGAAGCTTTTTCTCCGGACACCGTCCCATAAAATACGTATCCAGCCATTTTTCCGCTTTCTTCAGAATGACAGATTCCTTTTCTTCATACTCCGCTTCCAGCGTATTTCCAAAATACTTTTCTCTGTCAAACCAGAGACCGGTTAAACCTTTTTCATCAGCTGCCAGCGTGATTGCCCCTAAAGGTGATTCATAATGTGAAATATACTGCATGCTGCTCTGCCCCTTTATTTGGAAATCCAAAGACTGCCTTTCATCATAAACCGCCAGGGAAAATTTTTCCCATACCGGGCATAATCAATATTAATCCGCTTGGACCGTTCCACCCGCACCTTTTCCTTCCCATCCTCTATATATACGCTTCCATGCACCAGATCGGCCCCATAAAAGGATTTATCAATCCCCATTGCCATTGTAAGACGGCCGGGGCCTGCGGTAAGCAGCCTTCCTCTTGCTTTTCCCCGACGTTTTTCCATCAGCTCTTTCCCTTCCAACGGTTCCAACGCACGGAGAAGGACGGCATATCCATCCCCTTCATGGCCGCAGACCACGTTCATGCACCAGTACATCCCATAAATCATATATACATAAATATGCCCGCCTTCTCCAAAAATAGCTTGTGTCCTTGGAGTAAGCCCCTTGTAAGAATGAGCGCCGTCATCCGGTTTTCCCCTGTAGAATCCTCCATACGCTTCACATTCGGTAATTCTTCCTGCCGTAATTCCTTCTTTCGTCTCATGCACCAGAACTGCACCAATCAGATGCTTAGCAGTCTCTACCGCTGAACCTGTATAATCTTCCCGACTCCATTTCATTCTAATCTGCCGCCATAAAAAACAAAAGGAACATGATCCTTTAATTCACTGATATCGTACTTACCTGCATTCCCATTTCAAGCTTGTCAGTCGGATCTGTGACTACACGCTCCCCCTCCTGAAGACCATCCAAAAGGAATGCCTTTTCATCCTCCACATAAGCCACATTGACTGTTTTCAAGTCCACAAGAAAATCATCCCTTATAACAGCCACCGTATTTTCACCGATAATTGCAGACCGGGGAATCACGATATACGGCACCGGTTCCGTGCTTTGCAAACGAACGGTATAAGGCTCACCGATTTTAATTTCTCCATCCGGGTTATCTGTCTGCACTTTGTAAGAAGTATATCTTTCCCCATTTTCATTTGGCTGCTTTTTTAGTTCTCCATACCACGATTTATCTGCAGAAGAGAAGAAGACGGTAAGTGTTTTTTCCTCTTTCATTTTCTCCATCGCAGAATCCAGTTCAGATGGAAGACTTATCTCCGCGATAACCGGCGTATTTTGACGGATAAGCAAAGCCGGCCGCCCGGCTGCCGCTATCTTCGTATCACCAAGATATACCTGAGAAACGGTACCACTGATAGGCGCGCGTACCGTACAGGCCGCAATAGCCCGCTCTACAGAAGCAAGTGCTTCCGCCAATCCCGGGTTTGCCGAGCTGTTTGAAACCTCTTGGGGAACACTTTTTCTTCCCTGTATTTTATCATATTCCGTGCGGGTAATAATTCCCTGCCGCAAAAGCGATGCTTCTATACTGTTATCATCCACGGGAACAGCCGCGCCATACACCACGGGTGAAGAAGCAGAAATTTGTGCCTGCAGTGCGGAGGCCTGTGATTCATACTGGGACGAATCAATTTGGAAGAGTACCTCCCCTGCTTCTACCGTTTGTCCTACTTCCGGCAAACCGGAAATAAGACTCCCTGAAACAGATGGAATGACAGGCGCCATATGAAGCGCTTCAGGCACCGCCTTTGTTTCCATTGCAAAAGGAACTTTCTCTATTTTTACCGTCATTACATGGACAGACGGTTTTCCACAGCCTCCCGCAAGCAGCACCCCGATAACACAAGCGGCTGCCATTACATATTTCCAGTTCATATTACGCCTTATGCTTTCATTATTTTAAAATATCCTGCGCCAGTATACCTGCCAGCACTTCCAGTTCCCTGTCTTCCTTTGCGCCGACAGCAGATGCTATATTTACCGCATCGCCAAGAATTGTACAGTTCTTCCAGCCGACGGCTGTTTCAGTTATCTTCTTCACACTTATATCAGGCACCCAACTGCTGTTGCCGATAACAGACACTGTCCGGTTTTGCAGCCCCATCACGCTGCATTCATGAAGGAAATTCTGCATCATCGGATGAAGATCCATATTTAATGTCGGCGCTGCCAAAACGAGATGGCTCCGCCTCATTGCTTCCGCCCATGCGTAACTGACAGGTATCGTGCAAAGATCAATTAACTTCAAATGGCGGATTCCCTTTTGCCCAAGGAAGAACGTAAGGCGCTGTGCAGCAAATGCCGTATTCCCATAAGCCGATGCAAAACAAACCGCTGCAGAACGATACTCCGGCATCCACGATGCTAACTGACGGTATAAGTTCATTATGCGGGAAACATCGGCTTCTGTCCGATGCACAGGGCCATGAAGAGGACAAACCATGGATACATCAAGGTTTTCTGTCTTTTGAAGAGTCCTCAGTACCTGTGCGCCATATTTAGCAATAACATTCATATAGTAACGCCGCGCTTCTTCAAGATACTCTTCTTCATAATCTGTATCATCGGAAAAAACACTTCCGTGGAGCACGCCAAAAGTACCAAACGCATCAGCAGAGAAAAGAATCTTTTCCGTTTCCTCATAGGTGAAAGTTACTTCCGGCCAATGAACCATCGGCGCCGGAATAAATCTCAGCTTATGGTGCCCCAGGTCGATCACCAATTTTTCGTTTGTCCTGATGTATCTTTCCGCCATGGGTTCATGAAAATACTGCTCAAACATTTTCAGCGCTGCCGGCGTCGCGCAAATCTTTGCTTCCGGATACTGCTTTGCCAGTTCCAGCAAAGCACCAGAATGATCAGGCTCCATGTGATTTACGATGATATAATCCAGCGGGCGGTCATGAAGTAATTCTTTCACATTCCCCAGAAATAAATCATGCGCTGCATTATCTACCGCATCAAGAATACAGGTCTTTTCATCATCAATAAAATATGAATTATACGAAATTCCCCGTTTCAAAGGAATATAATTATCAAAACGAGGTGTAATAAAATCATTGCTCCCGATCCAATAGACGGACTTTGTTACTTTTTGCTCATTATGCATTTTATTCTCCTTATTTTCTGCATTCATAAAAATAGTATATCACACAAAATTGATTTTCTCCCCGTCCCAGACAGAGCTTGATGTGCACTGATTTCTATATGAAAATACTTCTTTTTTCTCCTGCATCTGTCATATAATAAGTGACAATCACAAAATCATACTGGAGGTCTTATGAAATATTCCCTTCTTCTTTCCCTTCTGTCTTTAATCGCCTGGAAATACGACTGCCTTTTCCCCGCAGGACTTCTCGGCCTTTTGGCGGGATTTCTTTTCTCTTTACTTTTCCGCCGGAAAATCCAGATTCTTGCTATAGGATATATCTCCGCAGGTATCCTGACAGTCATATTATTTCCTATAGAATTCTCTTTTGCCGCCATAGCCCGTATCGGTATCGCCTGGGCGGCGGCCATCACAGCACTTATGACGTTTCTTATTCTCTTTAGCCTTATTATCAAAACCAAGGAGAAACTGCAATAACTTTTAAATATACGGCCAATCGAAAACAGGACCCTCAAGGAGTCCTGTCTTTTATTTATAATCACTTCATTTTAAACTTGTAGATTCCTGCCATCATAAGTATCAGCAGAATGATACCGGAAAAAGTTCCCAAGAGGCCTTCTCCCGTTACGCCGGCCACAATATAACCGGCTACGCAGCAGGAAGAAACACAAAGTACATAGGGAATCTGTGTAGACACATGGTCGATATGGTTGCACTGCGCTCCGGCGGAAGCAAGGATTGTAGTATCGGAAATCGGAGATACATGGTCTCCGCCGACAGCCCCTGCTAAAACAGCGGCAACCGTCATCGTTGCCAGATTCATATTTGTTCCCGTGATTGCAAGAACAATAGGAATCAAAATACCAAACGTCCCCCAGGAAGTACCCGTTGCAAAAGCAAGACCAAGCGCCACAAGGAAGAACATCGCAGGGAGCATGACCGCTACCGTCTGGTTTCCGCTCACCACACCGCCTACATATCCGCCGATATTCAGGTAAGATTCACCGCAAACGCCGGAAAGAGTCCATGCGAGACAAAGAATGAAGATTGCGGAAGCCATCTGCTTAAATCCATCAACAAAGCAGGAACAGAAAGTCGTGAAATCAAGAATTTTTCTGGGTACATAAAGGATAAGAGTAAAAACAAGAGCCATGAAGGACCCCATCACAAGACCTTTCGCTGAATTACATTCGGCAAAGGCATCAATAACACTCTTCCCTTCCAAAATACCGCCGGTATAAAGCATACCGAAAATACAGCTTCCAATGAGTACAAGTAAAGGAAACACAAGGTCCATGATTCGTCCGTTTCCTACAGGAGCTGTAGATTCATTATCCGCATATTCCGCAGGAATCACCAGCGTACTTCCGCTTTCCTTTTCAAAAGCCGCCATGCGGGAGAAATCTTTATTCAGAAAAATGATAAAAAGCATAAAAATAATGGTAAGCCACGCATACAAGTTCAGCGGAATTGTATGCAGGAATAAAGAGAACCCATCAATCCCGCTGTTTTCAGGAAGAGAAGACGATACAGCTGCTGCCCAGCTGGAAACCGGAGCGATAATGCAGATTGGAGCCGCCGTAGCATCAATAATATATGCCAGTTTCGCACGGGTGATTTTAAACTTATCTGTAACAGGTCTCATAACCGTACCGACCGTAAGACAGTTGAAATAATCATCAATAAAAATCAAAAGTCCCAGAAAAAAAGTAACCAGCAGTGCAGATCGTTTCCCATTAATCTTCCTCGCTGCATAATTACCATACGCCTGAGAAGCTCCTGATTTCTGAATCGCTGAAACAATAATCCCCAAAAGAACCAGGAATACGAGAATATTCACATTCCCTCCAACCTTATTCGACATGATATCAAACATGGTGTCGATCGCCCCCAGGAAATTGAATCCCGTGAACATAAATGCTCCAATGAAGATACCGATCGCCAGTGACATATAAACTTCTTTGGTAACCAGCGCCAAAACAATCGTTATAACCGGTGGTACCAGTGACCAAGCTGTTTCTGCCATAACTCCAACCCCTTCCATTCTTCGCACGTATTTTTACGCACATGTTTTGATTATCCTTGATTATTCTACACAACTGTAACAATGTCAAGAATGAATTAGATATACATCAGAAAATTTTTTCACATTCCTCTCCACTTTCTATAAAGCACCTGTATTTACCTGTAATACTTTCCGGTTTATTTAAAAATGACCGATTGTTTCCTATCGGATTAATCAGCCATTTCTATACCATATATTATTTCCTTATAACGGACTTATGCATTTCCTGCCCGTTCGAAGTATAGCCTGTAACAACAAGAGCATCTTCTCCCGCTTCCATGACAAGGTAATTATCGGTTTCCGGCTGTGGTGCAAAATAGATGTCCAATGAATGTGCTTTCCACAGTCCCGGATAGCGCACATCCCCGGCCACCCCGGTAATGATATAGCAAGGTCCTGTTTCCGCACGCCTGAAGTCATAAATGCGTCCGCGATCCCTATACGTATGCAGATGGGCAGACAAAACCAGATCCACATGGCTTGCATCAAAGACAGGCATAAATTCCTGTCCTTCCGGAGAAAATCCTTCTTCTCTCCCTTCCCTTCCTGCAAAGGCATATTGCAGAGGATCCTTGTGCATCAAAACAACTTTCCACTTTTTATCGGTCCTTGCTAAATCATCAGCTGCCCATTTCTTTTCTCTTTCAAACAAATCAGGATACCATTCTTTTAATTCATTAAGCTGTGTATCCAGTACGGTAAAATGTACATCTCCCCAATCAAAAGAGTAGAAATGGTCTTTATAATCAGCATCTCCATTATTCGGCAAATGAAAATGAGCCAAATATCTGTCCGGTTTTGCCATTTTCCAATCAAGAGAATAATCTTCATGATTCCCCATCATCACCGCGCCAGGAATGGTATCCATAATCCCTTTCATAGAGCGCATCCATGCCTGCCACTGGTATTCATCCTGTCCATTATCTACCAAGTCCCCCATACTGATGAAAAGCGCAGCATCTTTATTTAATTCATACGCTTTGGTCGCCAGCTTTGACCAGCCTGTATAATCCGCACTCTGGGAATCAGGATAAATCACCGCCTTAAAAGCGCCGCCGTCATCAGTCCTGAAATCCATCCAGCCGCTGACAGTATTTCCGGTACGTGTACGATACTCATATGCCGTACCCTTCTTCAAATCTGTCAATTCCGCTGTATATATATAACTGTCCGTTATGCCATTATTTCCTTTGAGAGCAGCACCTTTGGCAGAAACAGAAAAAATTCTGTCATTTCCTTTTTCACGATATTCCACAAACGCTTCCACCGATTTCAGCAACTGGAACATGATTGTGCGGTTGTGTTCATTATCTGCGGCTACCAGTTGGCGAACAGATATCGGATTCATCGTCTCCTTCAACGGGACAGCCGCCTGGGAAGTACCTTTATCCGTACTACCCGCGCAGCCTGCCAGAAAGAGCGTTACCGCAAATGCTGCTGCCATTATTTTTTTATATGCCATAATATCCTTTCATCTACTCCTCAAACTTATTTTCCTCCGCCCAGCGGATAATTTCATCCACCGGCCTCTGCGGCAGGTTCCTCTTATACGGTACTGATAAAGAACCGCCTACCAGCGCACCTTTATCTTCCAACAATCTTTTAAAATCATTTGCCGTCTTTCCCGGCTGCCCGCCGCTTGTAAAGAAAGGATATATCCGCTTCCCTTTCCATTCTGCTTTGCTGATGAAACTTTTTACAGCAGGCGTAAGCGTAAACCACCATACGGGAGATCCAACAAATATGACATCGTACTCTGCCGTTTCAGGCATTTCTGCCAATTCGGGAAGCGATTTTTTCAACTGTTCCAATCCCCCCTGCAGGACTGCCATACCGTAAGAAGGAGCATAACTCCTCTTTGTACGGATTTCACCGAGTTCTCCGCCCACCGCCTTATGAATCATTTCCGCAATCGCTTTTGTATGTCCCGTTTTTGAAAAATACACAGTAAGGATTTTCATAATTTTCTTCCCCTTTCTTTCAGAAAATATCTTTCACAGCTTCTTTTGCCCAGTTCCGGATCTGCACCTCTTTTGTAATTAAGATATCGCCGGAAAATTTTACATTCATTCCGGATTTGACACAGCCTCCCGAAAGATTAGTCGCAAAATCCTGCAGGGCATGCCCGGCCCATCCTTCATTAGTAACAAAGGGATAGATAATCTTTCCTCCTAAGTCATGGTTTTTCAGGAAACTTTTCATCGCCGGAGCGATACTGTACCACCACACCGGCGTTCCCAGAAAAATCATATGGCAGGCATCTATATCCACAGGGAACTCATTTAAGACCGGAAGGAATCCTTCATTCACTTCCCTACGCCCCTGTTCCACCATCGCTTCATAATCGGAAAGATACGTTTCTTTCGTCCGTATGGATGCCAATTCCCCGCCGACCGCATTTTGAATCAGTTCCGCTACGCGTCTTGTATGTGAGGTCATGGAATAATACGCAATGAGAATCTTATTTTTCAACTGCATACACCTCTTTCACCATTCCAAATGCCGCCCATGCTTTCGGCCATCCCGTATAGAAAGCCAACTGCGTGATCTCATCGACTGCTTCTCTTTTAGTGATACCACGAATGCTTTCCTTTCTGCAAGTACCACCGGGAAAAACATCCCAACTATTTTTCGCTGGCTGTACAAATCCCCTGCGATGACATGATCCTCTTTCGCTATCCTACGTTTTTCCGCCCATTTCTGTCAGATAAGCCCAATACTTTTTTGGCAGGAACGAACGCTGTGCGGTAGGGTTATTTCTTTCCCGGATCGCCATATGACGGTAATAATCGCGCCACAACTGTCGAAAGCCCTCTTCATCTTGGCTATAGGCTATATCCGTTTTCAAACTTTCCACACGAACAATCGTAACCCGCTTCCCATCATAATAAGCAGCCACATGCCGGCCCACATCATGAATTGCCCATTCTTCACAGGAAAGCCGTTTTTGAAAATGACGGACAATGAGGGGCAGCACATGATGCGTCGGATGAATGGGCGCATAAAGCATTCCCTCCGCCAATTCGCTGAACCTTACGATCCCCTTGAATTTTTCCGCTTCGTTCCCCGCCATTTGGGAACGCCTGAGAATTTCCCACATCCAGACTTCCCCCTGATGGGTATAAATAGATTTCCCCCATTTGAATCCGCGGCGTACATAGTCAAAAAGATATTCCTCACTGTCGTCATCACATAAAAAAGCGCGGTACAACCATCGGAAGGCGGCCGTCCCGCAACTCTTAAGAAATGCATCCGCCACGGTTTCCGCATGATTTATATCCGTCGCCACTTTTGTTTCTTCCCCAAAAAGATCCCCACTCCCCCGCGATGCGCTGATAGATCCCATCTGACCCGTGCCGTCATGGTAAATACGATATACCGCTGACAGGAATCCTGCAAATGTACCGTCATATACATATTTCATCTCATACCTGCCCGGAAAATAGACTCATCTGCATCATTTTTCTTCCTGCCCGCTTCGACAGGAGTGCCTTTCTTAAATTCCCCGTATCAGCATCTCCCATACCGTCATACTTTCCTCCGCAGGTCACAAAATGCTTCGCCCGCTTCCAGACCGCCCCTGCCCGTTTTACATCATCCGGTGATACAAATTGATTCCTCCGCAGCCTTACGATTCTCCGTGCGCTTATCACACCGATTCCCGGCACACGCAAAATCATTTCATAAGGGGCGCGGTTGATTTCCACAGGAAACAACTCCCGATGGCGCATAGCCCAGCAGGATTTAGGATCCAAATCCATATCAAAATCCGGTTCCTTTTCCGTCAGTATTTCTTCTGCAGAAAACCCATAATACCGAAGCAGCCAGTCCGCCTGATACAGTCGGTTCTCCCTCAGGAGCGGCGGCCTTGCAATGACCGGCAGATTTTTACCTGCCATTACAGGTACATAGGCCGAATAATAGACACGCTTCAACTTCGCTACACGATACAGCCCCTCCGTCAGACGAAGAATATCCCGGTCGCTCTCTCCGCTTGCTCCCACGATAAGCTGTGTCGTCTGCCCGGCTGGCACAAAGGCAGGTACCCTTTTCGATCTCTCCTGTTTTTGCTCGGCAATTCGATCCCGAAAAAACTTCATGGGTGCCATGATCGCATCCCGTGATTTTTGTGGAGCTAAAAGCCTTAATGCCTTTTCCGATGGCAGTTCAATATTTACACTCACACGATCTACATACCGCCCCAGTTCATTCAAAAGTTTGGAATCCGTACCGGGAATCCCTTTCATGTGGATGTATCCATTAAAATGCTCCCGCTCGCGAAGAATCCTTGCCGTTTTAATAAGCAGTTCTGTCGTATAATCGGGCGAGCGGATAATCCCGGAAGATAAGAACAGCCCCTCTATATAATTCCGCCGATAAAACTCTATAGTCAGCGTCGCGATTTCTTCAGGCGAAAGAAACACCCTCAGTATGTCATGGCTCTTTCTGTTCACACAATACTCGCAGTCGTAAATACAGGCATTCGTCATCAGTATCTTCAAGAGAGAAATACACCGCCCATCTGCTGTCCAGGTATGACATATTCCGCTGTACTTAGCATTTCCCAAGCCGCCGGCCATATCTTTTCTTGATGACCCGCTGGAAGAACAGGACACGTCATACTTTGCCGCATCTGCCAGTATATTCAACTTCTCACCAATTTCCATGGAACCCCTCCCAAACAAATATTCTATTTCATTATACCATTAAACAGAATGTTTGTTCTGTTTATATTTATCGTTCTATATTTTATATATGTCGAAAAGGAATATCCGCTACCAAACTTCCATTTAGCCGATTTTAGCGGTCACTTTACACATCATCTTATTCCTTTTATTGAATTACATTCATTTCTTTTTAATTTTTACGGTTATTCTCCATACATATACTGTTTTTTTTTTCATGATACAGTATATAATAGAGAAGATTATTCTAATTATCCTAATTTATCATAGAATAAGGATATTTTTTCGAATCAAGGAGGAGTTCTTATGAAGAAAAAAATTTTAGCCGCACTGCTTATTGGAGCCTTATCATTAACAGGCTGCGGCACTGATAACACCCCCTCAAAAACCGCACAGAAGGATGAACTGACCATTACGGTAGGAAGAAATATGGTTGCAGGGAAATTTGATCCCACCATAGGTTACGGTGTATGGCATCCGGATATTTTCCACAGCCATATTCTTACAGTAGGCAAAGATAATAAGCTGGTCAATGATTTGGCAACAAAAGAAACCATCAGTGCCGACGGGCTGACTTACACTTACGAAATCAGAAAAGACGCTAAATTTACCGATGGTAAAACACTCACAGCAAAAGATATCGTATTCACTTTCAATAAAACAAAAGAAAGAGCTTCCGCTGCTGACCTCAGCATGCTTGATTCCGTAGAAGCAAAAGATGACTATACTGTTGTATTCCATCTGAAAAAGCCCTGGTCCACTTTCCCGTACAGCCTCACTGAAATCGGTATCGTCCCTGCCCATGCGTATACGGATACCTACGGTGATAAACCAATCGGCTCCGGCGCCTGGAAGGTACTTGATTTCAAAAAGGATCAGCAGCTTATCCTTGCTCCAAATGAATATTACTATGGCAAAAAATCTCCTTTTAAGAAAATTACCATTCTGAAAGTCGATGAGGATGCTGCTCTTGCTTCCGCCAAATCGGGACAGCTTGACCTGGTCTATGTAGATGCAGAGTCCTCCAAGACTAAAGTGGATCATATGACAGTACTCACAAAACCTACCATCGATAGCTTCTCCATTAATCTTCCCGTCATCCCGGAAACAACGGAAGATGGACAAATTGTCGGAAATAATGTCACCAGCGACATCGCCATCCGCCAGGCATTGAATATCGGCATTAACAGGCAATCCATTATCGATAATGCATTAAGCGGCTGCGGGACACCGGCATTCAGCACCAGCCCGGAGGCTCCATGGAGCAGCAAATATACGTTCCAGGATAACCGTGTCGAGGAAGCAAAAAAGCTTCTGGAAGATGCCGGATGGAAAGATACCGATGGTGACGGCATCCGCGAAAAGAATGGCGTGAAAGCCGAATTTACCGTTACCGGACGAAGCAATGATCTTGCCCGTTACAATACAGTCGTAGCACTTGCAGAAAATGCAAAGCCTCTCGGTATCCATATCATAGCCAAGTCGGAAGCATGGGCGGAGGCCAGAAAAGCCCGGCATACCCCGACCTGCTGGTCTTTTGTTGATTTGAATCCGATTGATTTCTATCGTCAATTCCATTCTTCCCAGATTGGGAAACAGATAATCAACAATCCGTCTTCTTACCGTAATACGGCGGTCGATGCCGAAATTGATGCAGCCATCGCTTCCAACAACAGGGAAGAATCTTATATGCACTGGATCAATGCACAAAATCTGACAGATAAGGATATCCCTTCTCTCCGTATTTCATTCCCCTCTCTCACCTACTTTGTCAAAGATGGCCTGCACATTCCTGAATATGGAAAAACCATCACCAGAGGACAGGGGATTTCCATCATTGAAAACATGAATGAATGGACTTGGGATAGCAAATAACTCCGCATATTTTTCAAAGAAAGGGATTATATAGTGAACATCCGATATATTATTACATCATTTGTCCGAATGATCTTCCTTTTGATTTCAATTACTATGATCAGCTTTTTTCTGATTACTTCTTCCCCTATGAACCCTGTTGATTCCTATTTGGGAGAAATCAGCATATCCGAAGAACAGAGAGCAAAAATTGAAGAAGAATGGGGGCTCAATAAATCGCCTGTAGAGCGGTACATTATCTGGGGCACGCATTTTATCTCCGGTGATATGGGAGATTCCATCAGCTACCATGAGCCCGTCAGCAAAGTGCTGAAAGAACGTTTTCAGGCGTCTTTAATTCTCATGGGCACTGCGTGGATACTCTCAGGCATTCTTGGTTTTACACTTGGCGTTATTTCAGGTACTTATAGAGGCAGTATCCTAGACAATATCATCAAAACGGTCAGTCTTCTCTTTGCATCCACCCCCGTATTCTGGATCGGACTGGTAATGCTTGTCATTTTCGCAGTGGAGTTGCAATGGTTCCCTCTGGGTCTTGCAGCACCGGCAGGAAAACTGTCTTCCCAAGTCACCGTCATGGAACGACTCCATCATCTTATACTCCCTGCTTTGACATTGAGCATCTCTGAAATTTCTTATATCTGCCTTCATACCAGGCAAAAGCTGATCGACATCATGGAAAGTGACTATGTTCTCTTTGCCAAAGCGCGCGGTGAATCTACAAAACAGATTATTATGCGCCATGGTCTCCGAAATATATGCCTTCCTGCTGTCACCCTGCAGTTTGCCTACATCAGTGAACTTTTTGGCGGATCTGTACTTGCAGAGCAGGTCTTCTCCTATCCCGGATTGGGAAATGCCGCCACCCACGCAGGACTGCACGGAGACGCGCCTATGCTCCTCGGTGTTGCTGTTTTCAGTGCGCTTTTTGTATTTGCAGGCAACATGATGGCAAATATTGCCTATGGTATTATTGACCCCCGCATCAGGGAAGGAGGTAATCTCGATGCCTGAAAAGGAAATATCTCTGGCCCCGCTTCCCTTTTTTAACCCTCGTCGTAAAGTTCTGCTTATCATTTTTTCCGGACTTTTCATTCTCATTGCCGTATGTCTGTGGGGATTTTTTATGAATCCTGAACTTTATGGACCAAATTACGCTGCTAAACGGCTTTCTCCCTCGCTCGTCCATTTATTCGGTACTGACCAATTAGGACGGGATATGTTCTATCGAACAATCAGCGGCCTTTCACTTAGTATTCAAATCGGACTTCTTTCTGCTGTATTGAGTTCTTTTATCGCTCTCGTACTGGGAAGCATGTCTGCTATTTACGGAGGAAAAGTAGATTATATCATTAACTACCTCGTCGATCTCTGTATGGGTGTCCCTCACCTGATTCTTCTTATTTTAATTTCCATCGCCTGCAACGGCGGCGCCAGCGGCGTTATCACCGGTGTGGCTCTTACACATTGGCCGGCGCTGACCCGTGTAGTCAGAGCGGAAGTCATGCAGGTACGTTCCGCCAAGTACGTCCAACTTTCGAGGCACATGGGAAAAAGTTCATGGTATATCGCAGTCCGGCATATTATTCCCCATGTTTTTCCACAATATATAGTCGGCCTGATACTGCTGTTTCCCCATGCCATCCTTCATGAAGCAGGAATTACCTTCCTTGGTTACGGTCTTCCTCTGGATACGCCTGCGGTTGGAATTATCCTTTCAGAATCCATGAAATATCTTTCCGCCGGTATGTGGTGGCTCGCAGTATTCCCGGGTATTGCACTGCTCATTACCGTACAGCTGTTTGATATCATCGGCGATTATATGAAAATTTATATTGACCCCCACAGTGCGCGGAAATAGGAGGAATTATGACAGAACAAATGAATACGCTCCTTGACGTCCGCCATCTTTCCGTCAGCTTTGAAAGTTACGATGCCAAATTACAGAAAGTTATTTTTACTGCTGTAAAGGACATGAGCCTCACTTTAGAAAAAGGAAAAATTCTCGCTATCGTAGGTTCCAGCGGTTCCGGGAAAAGTCTCCTTGCCCATGCGGTCATGGGAATTCTCCCTGATAATGCAAAAACAGGCGGCACCTTCTATTACAAAGGAGAAAAACTTACAAAGAAGAAGATAGAAGAAATCCGCGGTAAGAAGATGGCTTTTATTCCTCAATCCATTTCTTTCCTTGATCCGCTCATGCCCGTAGGAGAACAGGTACAAGGCATTCATGGCAAAGCAGTTCGGGAACTTCAGGAAAAACTCTTCAAACATTTTCACCTGAAAGAGGGTACCGACAAGCTTTACCCTTTCCAGCTCTCCGGAGGTATGGCAAGAAGAATCCTGCTTTCCACCGCTCTTGTGGGGAATTCTGAACTCATCATCGCTGACGAACCTACCCCCGGTCTTGATTTGGATACAGCGGTTAAAGCATTACAGGATTTTCGCAGTATCGCCAATGAAGGCCGAGGCATCATTCTCATCACCCACGATATCGACCTTGCGATCCATATCGCCGACTCTATCGCCATATTCCACGATGGACGCATCATTGAAACCGCCGACACAAGCACTTTCACAGGAGACGGCGAGGGACTGAAACACCCATACAGCAGAGCTCTTTTCGCCGCACTCCCCCAGAACGGTTTCCGTCTGGATGTATGTCCCCGATGCGGAGCCTGCAGTGCGACATGGGAAGTTGATGAAGCAGGAATGAGGTGTAATTGTGAACATACTTGATGTAAAAAGCATCTGTTTCCGATATAACCGGGGCCCTTATGTACTGAAAAATATCAGTTTCTCCGTTAAAGAAGGGGAAATCATCGTACTCCTGGGTCCGAGCGGTTACGGAAAAAGTACTTTGGCACAGCTGATTTCGGGATTTCTGAAGCCAACAGAAGGTGAGATTCTTTTTGAAGGAAAACCATTGCCAAAATCAGGATTTTGTCCTGTCCAGCTTATTTACCAGCATCCCGAACAGGCAGTGAATCCCCGATGGAAAATGAAAGATATTCTTTATGAACCAGGCATACCGGAAGAAAACGTGCTAAAAGAAATAGGCATTCAGGAAAAATGGTATGACCGATGGCCCAATGAACTGTCCGGCGGTGAGCTGCAACGTTTCTGCGTGGCGCGGGCTCTGCGAAAAAACACCAGACTTCTAATTTGTGATGAGATGACCACCATGCTTGACGCACTGAACCAGGCACACATATGGAACTATGTCCTGAAATATGCGAAGCAAAATAACATAACGCTCATTGCCATCACCCACAACAAATATCTGGCAGAAAAAATCGCAAATCGAATCATCAAACTGCCTGATCTGAATCATATAGATGTGGATACATCCGATATATGATATATAATTAAAAATCCCCGATGCAGTGAATCTTCGGGGATTTTTAATGCCGTTTTACATGGGACAAATCTGAACGAATAACGGCTCATATTTTTTTGTGATTCAAAAAGATTGCAATACTCCGCTTTCTGCGTCTTTCCTACAAAATAAACGCTTGCTTCCCATCATATTTTATTTCTCCCGCTCTCCCAGGCGATACCCCACGCCTCGAATGGTCCGTATGGCGGCACCTTCACCTCCCAGTTTCTGCCGCAGGCTCATGATATGCATATCAATAGTCCGGCTTTCCATTTCAAAAGGAATATCCCACACCGCCTGCATAATCTGCTCCCTAGAAAGGACGATCCCTTTATTCAGGAGCAGGTAGCAGAGTAATTGAAATTCTTTCAGCGTAACCGTCACTTCTTTTTCATCCACTGTCACTATATGGCGGTTTCGATCTGCACGGATGGTTCCAAAGGAAAGCAATTCTCCTTTCTTCTCCGCCATTTTTCCACTTCTCCGCAGGACGGAACGGATTCGCGATAGCAGTTCCATGATACCGAAAGGTTTTGTTACATAATCATCTGCACCGAGATCAAGCCCGCGAACCACATCAAATTCGCTGCTTTTAGCTGTCATCATGATAATCGGTATATTTGCTTCCCGCTCTCTGATCTTTTTTAAAATGCTGAGTCCATCTTCACCGGGAAGCATGACATCAAGCAGTACCAAATCGGGTACTGCCTTTTTCATACCTTTGTAGAAATCATCCGCACAGCCAAATCCTTCCATGCCATATCCCTGCCCCCGCAGCGCGTAGCCTACCAGATCGCGGATGCTTTCATCATCTTCCACACAGTAAATCAGCATATCATTCTCCCTGTTGCACCAATGTACCGCATAAACCGCTTTTCTTCCATTATACTACAGCATACTGCGCTGCCTTCCTAAAAGATATTTCACATATGTCCATTTTTTTCAAGAGCGGCTACTTCTCCTGCAGTAAGCCGCCGATACGTGCCTTCTTCCAATGTGGGATCAAGGACAATAGAACCTATACGAATCCGCTTTAAGTAGATGATCTCTTTTCCAAGTGCATGAAACATACGCTTAATCTGATGAAATTTCCCTTCCTGCACCACAACCCGAATTTCACTTACCCCGTTTTCCAATGCCGATTTCGGTGCCCGGCTGTTTGCCAAATCCATAAAATCACTTTCCAGAGCATTTTCACGATATCCGTCAATCATAAGTTTTGCAGGAAGTGCCGTAAATATTTCATCGACATAAATACCTTTCTCAAACTTTTCCCTGTCTGCCTCATCCACCCTGCCGTCAATGCGGGCATAATATTCTTTATCAATATGCTTTTTGGGAGAAAGCAGACGATGATGAAAACCGCCGTCATTTGTGACCAGAAGAAGTCCTACGGTATCTTTATCCAACCGTCCTACCGGAGACAGATCCTTGCGCCGCCTTTCTCCAAAAAAATCCAATACTGTTTTCTGATACCGGTCTTCCGTCGCCGTGATGACACCTGCCGGTTTATTCAGCATATAGTATTCATAACGAAAATAGGGTACCGGTTCTCCTGCAAAAATAATCTCATCATTTTCATTGACCATAAACCCGGGATCCGTTATCTTTTCTCCGTTGACCTGTACTGCGCCCTTTCGTATGTCCCGTTTCAATTCCGTCCTCGTCCCCATATTCATATCGGAAAGAAATTTGTCCAGCCGCATAATATCCTCCTCATCTGCATCTCTTCCACCATTTCTATTATACAAGAACAAAAGAAATTAAATCATATTATGCCTGCATCCCACAGTAAAAACCCACCTTGTGAATAAGGTGAGTTTTTTCATGCTTATATGGCTGAATTCCTTTACTGCTTATCAGCATTTTCCACGGCTTTTCTGCTGTATTCATCTGTCCATTTTTTAAAATTGCCATTATCTGTATTTTCTTTAATGACTTTATTGACGACAGCCACCACATCTTCATTTCCTTTTTGCACCGCTGCAGCAGAACTCTTCACTGAATTCGGGAATTCTACCTCAGAAAACATAAGATCATCATTGAATACAAGGTACTGTCCGCCGACAATTCCTTCCACCACAAGCCCATCCACTTTCCCCTGTTTCAATTCAAGCACTACTTCCGGCACATGGGCTAAAGAAACAATCTTCGCGTCTTTAATCTTTTCTTTGGCAAGAGCTTCCTGGGTTGTCGATTTTTGTACGCCGACGGTTTTCCCGAAAAGGTCTTCCAATTTTTTGTATCGGCTGCCATCTTCCTTACGAATGATAACTTTCTGCTCTGTCGGCAGATAATCCGCGGAGAAATCCATGGACTTTTTACGTTCCTCTGTCGGATTGATGCCCGCAATAGCGATATCCACCTTTCCTCCGGTCAGCGAAGTGAGAAGCGCCTGGAAATTCATATCCTGCACTTCCAGTTTCACCCCTAATTCATCAGCTATTTTCTGCGCCAGCGCCATGTCAATACCGATAACTTTCTTTTCACCGACAGAGGTATCAATAAATTCATAAGGCGGATAACCGGAAGCAGTCCCTACCACAAGTTTCCCCTGCTTTTTGATCTTCTGCATCAGTGGACTTTCTTTCTGCACAGCCCCCTGGTCCGGTGCTTTATTCCCATCGCTGCAGCCTGAAACAAACAGCGCCGCGGAAGCTGCTATCCCCAAAATCACCGCTCTTATCATTTTCCTCGCATTCATTTTTTCCGCTCCTTTCCAACATACTGCATTGCTCTTTTTAATAGTGTAAAGGTATATTAGCATAATTATTCATATATGTCAATAATTATTCATATAAAATTTAATTCATTATTTTCTATAATTCGTAAGTATTATAAATCCCCCCTTCCTCTAAATGCATATTCTCTCATTCTACATATATAAAAAGACGCCCCCAAGGAGCGCCTTTCCATTTTTGTCATTTTGCTTTTTCAACAGCGACCTTGCTATACTCATCCACCCATTTTTCAAAATTTCCATTTTTCGTATTTTCATCAATCACATCATTAATCAATTTAACCAGGTCATCATTTCCTTTTTGCAGTGCAACAGCAGAAAGTTTCTTTGCATCAGGAAAAGTCACATCAGCCAGTACAAGATCCGGATTAAAAATCAGGTACTGCCGCGCAACAATCCCTTCTAAAACGATGCCGTTCAGCTTGCCGTGTTTTAACTCAAGCACCGCGTCGGGAACGCTTGTCAGCCCCACAGATTTTGCCCCTTCTACTTTCTGGGCGACGGCTTCTTGGGTAGTGGACTTTTCAGCACCGATAACTGCTCCTTTTAAATCAGCTGCAGTTTTATATTTCGCAGCATCATCTTTTCTGATCAGCAGCTTTTGTTCCGTCGGCAGATAGGATTTGGAAAAAGCCATCGCCTTTTCCCTTTCCGCCGTCGGAAAGATACCACCCACCGCAATATCTACTTTATTTGCCGTCACGGAAGAAAGAAGCGCAGAAAACCCCATGTCCTGTACTTCCAATTTCACGCCTAACTTATCGGCAATCTGCTGTGCCAGTTCGATATCAAGTCCGATAACTTTCTTTTCACCACTCGCGGCGTCTACAAAAACATAGGGAGGGTAACCGGAAGAAGTTCCTACAACAATCTTACCTTTTTCCTTAATTTTCTGCATCAGGTTTCCCTGAGCTTGTGCATTCTGTGGTGCTGCCGTCCTGCTGCTGTCACCGCATCCGGAAATGGCAAGCGCGCATACGGCCGCTAATCCTAAAATCGCTGATCTAACTGCATGTTTCATTAAATAACTCCTTCCCTGACTCAATTTTATGTATTATACACCGCTCTATCCGCCGTGAAAATGCGGTATGACATCTTTCTTACCTTACCGACCGTACTTTCAGGCGTATTTCCAGAACACGCAGACAGGAAGAAACAAAGAATGTCATCACGAAGTAGTATACCGCGACAATGACAAGCGGAGGAAAAGGCTGGAAACTGATTCCCTGAATGGTCGCCGCCGTATACATAAGATCTGCCATGCCGATGACGGACACCTGGGAAGACTCCTTGATAAGGGTAACAAATTCATTACCGATCACCGGCAGGATATTTCTGATCGCCTGGGGAATAATAATCCGCACCATAGATTCCCATTTCGAAAATCCGAGAGACATGGCTGCTTCAAGCTGCCCTTTATGAATTGACTGGATACCGGAACGGACAATTTCACACTGGTACGCGCCGGAGTTTAATATCAGTGCCAGCACACCGGCTGACAGCCTTTCAAAATCCACTCCCCATATTTCAAAATTAGGGAACTGGATTCCAAGGAACGGAAGTCCAAAAAACACAAGGGAAATCTGTACAAGTACCGGAGTGCCGCGGATGACCTCTACATATACCGCAGCAACAGCCTGCAATATTTTCACACCGGAAATCTTCATAAAGGCCAGAATCACCCCCAGAAAAAGTCCGAAGAAACATGACAGAAATGAAATAATGATCGTTATCTTCGCGCCTGCCATAAAAATATCATTATATTTGATAGCGGTTTCAAGCACTATATCCATAATACAATCTCCTTAAATATCCGTATGAAGCAAACGCTTTAGGAAAATCTGTGTCCTTTCTTCCCGCGGACGGCTGAATATTTCCTCAGGACTTCCTTCTTCTACAATATACCCTTTATCCATAAATACCACACGGCTGGAAACAGAGCGGGCAAACTGCATTTCATGGGTTACCACCGCCATGGTCATACCTTCAAGAGCCACTTCTTTTATAACGGTGAGAACATCACCGACGAGTTCAGGATCAAGTGCGGAAGTCGGCTCATCAAACAGAAGCATCTTCGGTTTCATCGCAAGCGCTCTGGCAATAGCCACACGCTGCTGCTGTCCGCCGGAAAGCTCTCCCGGATAATGGTTTGCCCGATCCACCATGCCCACGCGGGAAAGCAGCTCCATAGCTTCTTCTTTCGCCTGTTTCTTATCCAGCTTGTTGATATGGACAGGCGCATACATGACATTTTCCACAGCACTGAACATGGGAAACAAGTTGAATGACTGGAATACCATACCCACATCACGGCGGAGCATTTTCACATCAGTCTTTCCGTCAATCAGCCTGCCGTCAAACCACAATTCGCCTCCCGTCGGTTTTTCCAAAAGATTCAGGCAGCGGAGAAAAGTACTCTTCCCGGAACCTGACGGACCGATAATTGTCAGTACCTCTCCATTTCCAATCTGAATATTAATGTCTTTCAGAACTTCTACTTTCCCGAAGGATTTCTCTAAATGCTTGACTTCATAAATCACATGTGTACCCGCTGCATCAATCATCATACCACCTCAATTATTAATATACAGGATAATAGCATAATTATACACCTATGTCAATAAATCTTCATTATGTAATCTGCCGCAAGAAAACAAAAAACCATACTTGCACATTCCCGTAAGTATGGTCTTATGAATAAATTCTATTTTATAAATCAAATTCCCGTTCCCAGATTTCCTTGTACATAAGGAAACGGCGGGATGTTTCTTCTTCATCTTTCCCCTTCAGCGAACAGTAAATCTTTATCTTAGGTTCCGTTCCCGATGGGCGGACCGCTATCCATGAATGATCCTTCAAGATGAATTTCAATACATTTTCAGCAGGCAGTCCGTCAATGCCTTTTGCATAATCCCGTATCTCCCCGATGTCCGGTAAAATCTCCTGCACGTCCTTTACCCGGAGGGCTGCCATGATATCTGCGATTTTTGCAAGACCTTTTTTACCGGCAAATGTATAAGATGAAAGTTTATCAAGGCAGTATCCATATTCTTTCGATAGTTCCGCCAGCACATCAATCAGAGTTTTTCCCTGCTTCTTAAAATAATCTGCCATCTCGCAAATCAGAAGGGCTGTCACAACGGCGTCTTTATCCCGGGCATGGGTACCTGCCAGATAACCGTAACTCTCTTCATAGCCAAAGATAAATTCATGGCTTCCATCTTTCTCATACTGTGACATTTTCTCACCGATATACTTGAATCCGGTAAGAGTTTCTTCCACCTGCACACCATACTTCCCTGCAATATCCCTGCCAATACCGCCGGTAACAATTGTTGTTATAATGGTGGACTTACCTGTCAGTTCTTTTTCTTTCATCGTCAGCAGATAGTTCACCAAGAGTGCCCCCATTCTGCTTCCTGAAATAAGAAGATACTTGCCGTTATGGAGGACGGCCGCGCCTATCCGATCGCTGTCAGGATCTGTTCCGATAACGATGTCTGCTCCGATTTCTCCTGCCAGCTTTATCCCCAACTGCAAAGCATCCTGATTCTCCGGATTCGGCGCGCTTACAGTCGGAAAGTTCCCATCAGGCTTTTCCTGGCTTTCTACGATATGGACATCAGTAAAACCGCCGCGTTTCAATATTTTCCGCACAGGAATATTCCCTGAGCCATGAATAGGCGTGTACACGATTTTAAGATTTCCCACATTCCCCTTCAATGTGGACTGTTTATATATTTCTTCAATAAAAAGATCTACCGTATCCTGCCCCAGACGGGTAAGCAGCTCTTTACTGCCGGTACATGGAATATGGGCAAGATCAGAAATATTTTCTACATAACGCGAAAGCACATTGGCATCACGAGGCACCAGCTGCCCCCCATCCGGCCCGTAAACTTTGTATCCGTTATATTCCTTCGGATTATGACTGGCAGTAATGACGATCCCGCCTGCCGCACGAAAATGCCTGACTGAAAAAGAAAGAACAGGGATTGGTTCCGGCTCTGTGAAAAATTTTACCGGAATTCCTGCTGCGCAAAGAACATGAGCCGCTTCCGCGGCAAAATCAGCGGAGTTATTTCTGGAGTCATAAGCGATAATCACCCCGTCTTGACACCGTTTCCCATAAGTATCCTGCAGGTAATCCGCAAATCCTTTTGTCGCTTTCCGTACATTGTACCTATTCATGCGGTTTGATCCGGCACCCATAATACCCCGGAGCCCTGCTGTACCGAATTCCAGATCCCTGTAAAAGCGATCTTCAATTTCCTTTTCATCTTTCAGCAAAAGCAGTTCTTTCTTCTCTGCATCATCACACCAGCTGAACCAGTCCCTGTAAGCATCTTTATACCTCATCACAGGCTTTCCTTCTGTTTTTCCCCGCCATATCCGTAAGGATGTGACAGATGCCATTTCCATGCTGCGGCAATAATCTCTTCTGTACTGCTTCTTGTCGGATTCCATTCCAATGCCTTTTTGCACTTGGCAGATGATGCAATTAAGACTGCCGGATCTCCGCTGCGCCGCCCTTCTTCGACTACCTTGAAATCCACACCTGTCACTTTCTTTGCGACCTCAATGATTTCTCTCACGCTGAAACCGTTTTCTGAACCGAGGTTAAATACATCACTCACTCCGCCACCCGCCAGATACTTCATTGCCAGCACATGGGCATCCGCCAGGTCCAGCACATGAATATAGTCACGAAGACAGGTACCGTCAGGCGTAGGATAATCCGTCCCATAGATGGAAATATGGTCGCGTACCCCCTGTGCCGTTTTCAAAATCAAAGGAATCAGATGGGATTCAGGCTGATGATCCTCTCCGATCATTCCGCCTTCCGCCGCGCCTGCCGCGTTAAAATAGCGGAGTGCCACATAGCTTAATCCGTACGCCGCAGTAAAATCACGCATCATATCCTCGATGACAAGTTTCGTCCTGCCATACACATTGGTCGGATTATGGGGAAAATCTTCTTCAATAGGTGTTTTCTCCGGCTCCCCATATACCGCTGCCGTGGAAGAAAAGACGATTTTATCCACGCCTGCTTTTCTCATTCCCAGGAGCAAATGAAGCGTCCCTTCCACATTATTGGAATAATATTTGCCCGGTTCTACCATGGATTCTGCCACAAGACTGGATGCAGCAAAATGAATCACACCGTCAATTTCATAGCGTTTCATAGTTTCTGCCACAAAAGCAATATCATGGATATCGCCCTCGATAAAAGCAACCTCTTCAGGCACTGATTCACGGTGCCCGGTAGACAGGTTATCAAAAACAAAAGGAGTAAATTCTTCTGACTTCATCAGTGCTCTTACTGTATGTGAACCGATATATCCCGCACCGCCTGTTACAAGAATATTCATTCTATGTTCCTTTCCACAAGAAATACAGACTTATAAAGAATTTCCCACTACCAGTCTTTCGTCAAGTTTTTCAAGTATGTATGGAAATCATCCCCCAAATCATCTCTTCGGAGCGCATATTCCACAGTGGCTTTCAAAAAGCCCAGCTTATCTCCGGTATCATATCGTTTGCCCTGAAAGCAGTATGCGTACACATTCCCTGCATGAGCCATGACACGGAGTGCATCGGTCAACTGTATTTCTCCGCCTTTTCCCGGTGCAGTCTGTTCAAGTACCTCAAAAACTTCCGGTGTAATCACATATCGTCCCAATGCTGCCACACGGCTCGGTGCTTCAGAAATGGACGGTTTTTCTATCATATCATCCACTTTCAGAAGCCCCTTATCATTGATTTCCTTTCCGGCAATAATTCCGTAAGCAGACACCCGCTCCGGCGCTACACACTGGCAGCCGATTACAGTTCCGCCAGTTTGTTCATATTGTTCCATAAGCTGTTTCAACGCAGGCTTCTCCGGGTGGTATACGACATCATCACCGAGAATGACACCGAACGGCTCGCCGTCCACGAAATCTTTCGCACAGAGAATCGCGTCTCCCAGCCCCCGCATGTACTGCTGCCGGACATAATGGATTTTAATGGAAGAAATTTTCTTAATTTCTTTTAAAACAGACATCTTTCCATGTTCATACAAATGGGACTCCAGCTCGGGAGACGAATCGAAATGATCCTCAATCGCCCGTTTCGCATGACCGCTGATGATTAAGATCTGGTCGATACCGCTTTCCAGAATTTCTTCTGCAATATATTGGATTGTCGGCTTATCAACAATAGGCAGCATCTCTTTCGGCATGGCTTTTGTCGCAGGAAGAAACCGTGTGCCGAATCCTGCAGCCGGAATAATTGCTTTCCTTATTTTCTGCATAAAGTACCTCCTCAAATTTTTATTTCTTAGAAGATTATTTTCTCATATTCAATAACACTAAACTGCTAAGCGGCATAGAGGTATCTCCGGTCATTTCCGCAAGCACTTTCTTAATAGGATCCAAGTATCTCTTTCTGTTTCCCCATCGGCTGCCGCACTTATCATAGAGATGAGACCAACAAAAAGTATATCTCTCAAATGTTTTTTTTGTCCATTTTTTCAACCATATCATAGAGGATTTTGACAACTTCCCCGGCACTTTCCATATGACTGGTACCGCAGGCATTTTCCATTTGTTTCCTTTTTTCGGGATTCGCAAGGATATATCTGACCGTTTCCGCCAGTTCTCCCCGTTTCACCCATTCCGCGCAGCCGAGTCCGCTTAAAAATGCAGCGTTTGCCCGTTCCTGCCCGGGAAGCGTATTCACCAAAACCATGGGCTTGTTCATGACAATCGCTTCCGTACAGGTAAGCGCCCCCGGTTTTGTCACCAGCAGTTCGCACCGCCCCATGATACGGGCCACTTTATTCGTATAACTGTGCAGTTCCACAGGATGGCGGAGTCTTTCTGCCAAAGCCGCCACTTCTTCATAAAGGCTTATATTCTGTCCTGTGATGACAATGAACCTTGCTATTTCATCCACTTCATCCATACGTTTCAAGTCATCAGCAATCCTGCCGAGGCCAAGACCGCCTCCCATGACAAGTACTGTTCCCTTTTCCGCAACCGGACGGCGGGCGCTCTCCTCATAAAAAGACTTCCTCACGGGGATCCCCGTCGTATGGATAATATCGGAAGAAATACCATACCGCGAAAGCAACGATGCCAGTTCAGGCGTCGCCACACAGTATCCGTCCAGGTGACGGTCTATCCAAAGCTGATGAATGTCAAAATCAGTAATCACCCCTAAAAGCGGCGTGGTGATATCGCCTTTTTTCTTCAACAAATCAGCGGCCCCCGCAGGAAAGGGATGGGTAAAAATCAAAGCGTCCGGATTCAATACCCGGATAAGCCGTTTCATTCTCCTGCGGAAACTTAAAGATAAAAGCGCCTGCGACGTTTTTCCGAAGCTGCTCTTTTGTGAATTGCTGTACAGGCTGTCATATATATCAGGAATAAACCTGATCATCTGCAGATATGTCCGCTTGATGATCTGATCCACAGACAGTACATCACGGGATACGAAATCAAGCACGCGAACAGAATCCTCAGGATGCATCTCCTTGATGGATTCCGCGATGGCTCTCGCCGCCTGGCTGTGCCCTGTGCCAATACTGGCTGTTAATATAAAAAACCTGCGGGATTTTTTCTCAGGCATCAAAATTCCCTTCTTCCGATTTTATCTTTGCTCATTATAGCATACCGGGCAGCTCAGACGGTAAAGGGGGAATGAAATCAGGAATCGGGGCATCAGAAAAGCCCCCAATAGCGGAGGCTCCATTATTCTTATCCTTTTAATCCACGGATCTGGCGGTCCATGTCTTCTACAACGATATCAAAGATATCTCCCACAGTAGCGCAATATTGAAGAAGAAACCAGGGCTCATTCGTATGAAAATGAATTTTCACCAAATTCCCTACCTGCACGACAATGAGACAGTCGCCTTTCAGATTCTTATTGATATGCTTTGAAATTTCCTCCTTCTTTAAATTTTCGCCTTCAATCAGTAATTGCGTATCATATTTGAATTCAATCATCATGATCCCCCATTCTGATTTCCTTGTCAGAAACCTTAAACAGTATATTACATTTGAGAATGAATTTCAAATTTTATGTTTCATTTCCGCAAGATAAAAATCCGTGAAACTTCCGCGGTTTTTCTGTCATTCTCTGCCGTTCCAGCAATATGTACACATCTTTGACGGGTCTATCCCTGCGGCATCAAGCATATCGTCCAGGCGGTTATATCCCAGCGAAGTAAACCCCATCCGCTTACAGATTTTTTCCACCATCTTGTGATAGCGGTCGGAGTCGGGATCCGCATAATCATCGAGAACGGTCCGGTCCACGTTTTCTCCTTCCTCTTCTGCAATAACACGGCGGGCAATCAGTTCCATTTCCGAATTGGAACGGGAAAAATTCAGATATTTGCATCCAAACAAGATGGGCGGACACGCTGCACGGGCATGAACCTCTTTTGCGCCGCTTTCAAAAAGAAACTCCGCCGTTTCCCGAAGCTGCGTCCCTCTGACAATGGAATCATCCACCAGAACCATTCGTTTCCCTCTAATCAGTTCATGAATGGGGATCAATTTCATTTTTGCAATCAAATTACGCTTCGACTGGATTGTCGGCATAAAAGAACGCGGCCAGGTAGGCGTATACTTTACAAGCGGCCGCGAAAAGGGCACGCCCGACCGGTTGGCATATCCCATGGCATGGGCAATCCCTGAATCGGGGACGCCGGCAACGATATCCACATCTTCTTTTGTAAATCCATCACGTTCCGCCATCGCCATCCCGCAGTGGTAACGCATTTCCTCCACGGACACGCCTTCATAACGGGCAGATGGATAGCCGTAGTAAATCCATAGAAACGTGCATATACGCATATCCTTTCCGGGAGCGACAAGCGTCTTTACTCCCTCCGGTGTAAGTACGGCAATTTCTCCGGGACCGAGTTCACGGTCATCTTCATATTCCAGATTCAAGTATGAACAGGATTCAAAAACAGCACAATAGCCGTCCTCTTTTCTGCCGATCACTACGGGCGTCCTCCCCAGCCTGTCACGGGCACAGTATAAACCGTCCGGCGTAAGCAGAAGAAGCGTCAGTGCGCCGTCTATTCTCTCCTGGGCATAACGGATCCCCTCTATCAGATTATCTTTTTGGTTAATCAGCGTCGCCACAAGTTCCGTCGCGTTAATATCGCCGCCGCTCATTTCCAGAAAGTGGGTACTCCCTTTTTGAATTATTTCTTCCGTTAATTCATCCATATTATTAATTTTCGACACTGTTGCCAACGCGTATGTGCCATGATGAGAGCGGACAATCAGCGGCTGCGCTTCATAATCGGAAATACAGCCTAACCCCAAGTTTCCTCTCATTTGGTGAATATCACTGTCAAACTTCGTCCGGAACGGCGTATTTTCAATATTGTGGATGGATCTGTCAAAACCGTCCTCTCCGTAAAAAACCATACCCGCCCGCCTTGTCCCCAGATGAGAATGGTAATCTGTCCCGAAGAATACATCAAACACACAATCCGATTTCAGCGCCGCTCCAAAAAATCCGCTCATAATATCCTCTTTTTCCATGACTGACAATGAAATTAAAATAGGTACACATCCATTATAAAGGATATTAAAAACATAATGTAGCCGCAGTAATTATACTTTCGTTAAAATATCAGGATTTTTTTCTGAACAAAACAGCCCTCACGGTTCTTGACTTATCTCTATCATCTTTTGGGGTAAAAGAGCCCATAATGCGCTGCCGCACAAATTAAACGGCAGCGTCTTTTACATTCTGCTTCCTGACTCCCACAGCCGTTTCCCGCCTTCCATTATTCGTTCTCTCACATAAGCATCGCACCGACAGTCCCTAAAATTATAAATACCAGGAGCGCAATCACCCACGGAAATACCAGAAGCAGTTCCGTTATATCCTTGAGTATATAGAAAAGATTCATCGGTTCTATGTCGTCTGCCTGTACGCTTGTCAATTTCCCCTCCGGACCGATGAGCTTCACCAGCGGATAATTATACAAACGAATACGTCCAACGGACATCCAGAGGATAAGTGAGCAGGGAACTGACAGACAGAGCCATACCACCATGGCAGACCAGCAGATCGGCCCCGTCATCCCGCTGCCGTAATAAATCAAAAGCGCGAAAACGGCAGGCAAAAAGTTGAGCAAAAGCAGGAATACCCCAATCTGTATCCACCGCTCCCATGAATAAAAGCTGATTTTTACGGGAGCCATCTTCCCTTTAACCTTTTCAAAGAAGACGGGAGCCTCAAAATCTTTTTCAGGAAACGCCTCTTCTTTTACGATGAGACGGATCCCTTTTCTTTCTGCCCGGCAGTTCTTCCCCTGCCGGATAATCTTTCTGATCCTGGCAGACCTGCCGTCACTGAATCCCGCAAAGAAAATGATGCCGAAAACAAGCCCTACCATCCCCGCAACATACACCTCGTAATCAAAAAGGAACAGCATCACGATGAATACGAAAACTGTCATAAGGAGCGGTTCAACGATCCAGGGCCAGCTTTTCTTTTTTTCTCCTACAGAGACAGCAATTCTCCCTGTCTGGCCATTAACCGCCGCAAGCTTTCCTTTTCCGGCGATGATATAGAGCGGAAGAAGGGCGGGAATGCTTAATAGGTTGTCTCCTTTGGCATGAAGCTTGACACCTGATGTTTCCATCACTTTTTCAACAATGGGAAGATAATCCGCTTCCACTTCTTCCAAAACCCGTTGCTCTGCCGCTCTGCCCGATATATCAGGCAGCTTCACACGCTGCCCTGCGATATAGCCGAATTCAAAAGGAACTGTGCCTTTCCAGTCAAACGGCTCCGCATGGTCAAGAACCATATTATCCAGCTGATTGGACGTATTTACCGCCATACCATTAATAAAGCTTCCGCAGATATATTTTTTATCGGAAAATGCCTGATCCCGGAATACGGTACAGCGGACAGGACCTTTTACGATTTGATAAGGAAGATAATAACCTTTAAGACTTTTTATGTTTTTCTCTACCCATCCCGCTTCCTTTATCCTCTTATTTTTTAATGCCCATGCCGTAAGCCGCTCTGACGCTTCCTTTTCTGTCAGGACAAAGGGGATAAACACTTCCGGCAAATTATCGCGAAACGTAAAGGCACGCCTTACAAGATTTCCCCCGCAAAACTCACAGCGCCCGACAGCTTCTCCTTCGGGAATCAGTATCTCGGCTCCGCAGTTTTTACAGATATGAACCGATGGATGAATATCCCCGCTGTTTACCCCGGAATGGCGCCTTTTAAGTGCCCGCCATTTTTTTAAACGTTCCACTGGTTCATTGGCATCTACTTTCTGCCCGCAGTACCGGCACTGATAAATTTGATGGATAATGTCAAACTCTGCCGGTGCTCCGCAGGCGGAACAACGTATTTCCAACGGATTTTTTGATTCCTCTGTCATAAAGATTCCTCCTTACCGCTGCTGTGTCTCTTGCGCCGTTCCTATGAACGGATATACGTTTCTTTCGCAAAGATTCTTGAAATAGGGAATAAATACGGACAGATCCGCCGGCACTCCTGCGGAAACACCCCCTTCTCCATGACCGCTGACCTGCTGATCCCCTTCATGAACAATTCTTAAATCCCAGCTGCTTCCAAGAGCAGTATTTCTTTTATACACACCATTGTCAAGATAAATTTTCTCCGTATTTTCTATGTCTGTAAGAGCCGCAAATACATTTCCCTTTGTACCAGATGCCACCTGCCTCCGCTCTTTCCCATTATCCCAACAGAACGCTGCCTTTAATGGACACTCTACCCGGCAGGTATGGCGGAAAAAATAGGTCCCCCACGAATAGGAATTGTCCGGCACATAGGAATGCCCGAACCGGAACCGGAGATAAAAAGAAACCATCCGCCCCTGTGTCATCTCTTTTCTTTCCTTGGTATCACTATAATCAGAAAGTCCGCCGCATTCCGGCAAAATTGAATCGTTTCCCATACAACATCCCCACAGCAGCAAACTCAACCCTGTCGTACCTGTTGCAGTCCATACCTTTTGTGCATAACCATATCCTCCCTATAGAATTTGTTCCACCGCTCCGTGATTTCCATCCTTATACATAAGAGAGCTTACTCATTTATCAATTTCACCTGTTATCCTCCATTCAAAATCTGATTTTTGATTTCTGTTTTTCCTATCGCCGCGTTCTTTTGATAACAGAAGACAGAAGTCGTCAACAAACGGGCAGATTGCAGTTTATGATTTACGACTTCCGGATTCCGATTTCTGTTTCTAATATTAGTATACAAAATTTGGACAAAAAAATAACCTGTCACAAATGACAGGTTTTATCCGCTCCCATAAACCGGATTTTCCACATTCAATTCATGGAAGCGGTTATTTTTCAGATGGCAGATTTTATTTTGCTTCTGCTACCGCTTTCATAGCCGTGCGGGCCGCAGAAATTGTTCTTTCCAAATCATCTTCGCTGTGCGCATAAGACATAAAAAGTGTTTCAAAGGGAGAGGGTGCCAGGTAGATCCCCTGTTCCAGCATGGACAGGAACCACGCCTTGAACTTCTTTCCATCACATGCGCAGGAATCTTCATAGTTAAGGACAGGTTTATCATTAAAGAAGAGGCAGAACATGGATCCCGACTGATGGACCTGTACCGCCACACCGGCTTCTGCTGCCGCATCCAGCCAGCCGTCGAGCAGTCTCTTTGTCTTTTCTTCCAATATTTTATAGAAATCGGGAATAGTCCTGATCATTTGAAGCGTTTCCAGTCCGGCAGTTACCGCCAGGGGGTTTCCTGACAAAGTTCCCGCCTGATAAACGGAACCGTCAGGCGCAATGCAGTTCATGATATCCCTTTTCCCGCCATAAGCCGCCGCAGGTAAACCGCCGCCGATAATTTTCCCAAGGCATGTCATATCGGGAATAATACCGTACTTTCCCTGTGCGCCATGGAGTTCTGTACGGAAACCGCACATGACTTCATCAAAAATCAGGACGGTACCATGCTTTTCTGTTTCACGGCGAAGTGTCTCCAAAAAATCGTCAACAGGAAGGACACACCCCATATTTCCTGCCACCGGTTCTACAATGACCGCAGCAATCTCGTCACCTTCGTCATCCATCTTTTTTACAAAAGCATCAATATCGTTATAAGGAACAACAACCGTGTCTTTTGCCGTGCCTTTTGTGACACCTGCGCTGTCAGGACTGCCGAAAGTCGCTGCACCCGATCCGGCTTTCACAAGGAGGCTGTCGCCATGCCCATGATAGCAGCCGGCAAATTTCAATATTTTATCTCTTCCTGTATAACCGCGGGCAGCACGAAGAGCACTCATCGTCGCCTCCGTTCCGGAAGAAACAAGTCTTATTTTTTCAATGGACGGGTAGAAAGCAGTAACCAGTTTAGCCAGTTCTGTTTCTATCACCGTCGGTGCGCCGTAGCTCGTACTGTTTTCCGCCGCTTTTTGAATCGCGGAAATCACTCGGGTATGGGCATGTCCCAAAATCATAGGTCCCCAGGAGCCGACATAGTCTATATAGGTATTTCCATCAATATCGGTAATATGCGATCCCTTTGCCGATGCAATAAACGGCGGCGGACAGTCCATATGCGGATAGGAACGGACCGGGCTGTTCACTCCGCCGGGCATGTAATTCCGCGCCTCTTCAAAAGCCACTCCAGACCGGGACAGGTTCATCATCTTCCCGCCTCCTCTTTCAGCCACCTTGCCGCGTCAAGCGCATGATAGGAAATAATCATATCTGCCCCTGCCCGCTTCATTGACAAAAGGGTTTCCATGACAATCCGCTTTTCATCAATCCACCCATTAGCAGTAGCCGCTTTCACCATGGCATATTCACCGCTCACATTATACACTGCCACAGGACGGTTGATCCGCTGACGGACCTGATGAACAATATCCAGGTAAGCAAGGGCAGGCTTCACCATGATGATATCGGCGCCTTCTTCCATGTCCAAATCCACTTCCTTCATCGCCTCACGGCTGTTCGCAGGATCCATCTGGTATCCGCGGCGGTCGCCGAACCGGGGGGCCGAATCGGCCGCATCACGGAAAGGCCCGTAATACCCTGATGCATACTTTACCGCATAGGACATGACGGATATATGAGAAAACCGATTTGTATCCAGCGCGTTTCGGATGACAGAAATACGCCCGTCCATCATATCGGAAGGAGCAATGATATCCGCACCGGCTTCCGCCTGGGAAACGGCAACTTTCGCCAGCAATTCCAACGTGGAATCATTATCCACTTCATGACCGCAGAGCTGCCCGCAGTGTCCGGAATCAGTATACTGGCAGAGACACACATCACCTACAATAATAAGATCAGGAAATTCTTTTTTGATTGCCATCATTGCCCGCTGCACAGGACTTTCCATATCCCAGGCAGAAGAACCGATGTCATCTTTATAAGAAGGCAGCCCAAATATTTCCACCGCAGGAATCCCAAGACTGACGATTTCCTCCGCCTGTTTGACCGCCTGATCCACAGACAGATGATAGCAGCCGGGCATACTCGGTATTTCTTCTTTCACATTTGCCCCCGGAACAACAAAAATCGGATAAATAAAGTCATTGATTTCCAGAGACGTTTCCCGTACCATGCTGCGGACAGCAGCAGTACGCCTTAAACGGCGCGGACGCAGTGTATTCAATTTCATTCTTTCGCAACTCCTTTCACAATTGCTTCTGTCAGTCCATCAATTGTAAATGTATCGGAAATAATCTGCGGTTCCAAGCCGTACTTTCGGCAGGCATCCGCAGTAATCGGCCCGATACATGCCAGGGACACTCCGTCAAGCAGTCCCGTTTTCCCGTCCAGCTGGTCTACCAGATTGAATACGGTAGATGAACTGGTAAATGTAATGATATCCACTTCATGATCTACAAGAAGTTCCTTTAATTTTTCTTTATTTTCCTCATCACAAACGGTTTCATAAGCTTCCGCCACATCCACATGGCATCCGTAACCTGTCAGCATTTCAGGCAGTACGCTTCTTGCCACTTTCGCGCGGGGCAGCAGGATTTTGTCTCCCCGACGGACAAGCGGCTTCATTGCTTCTGCCAAATCTTCCGCCTTGTATGCCGGCGGCACGCAGTCTGCCTTGAGGCCGTAGAGGAGCAGCTGCTTATCTGTAGCCGGTCCTATGACAGCAATCTTTACATGACCAAGCGCCCGTGTATCAAATCCTTTTTCATAGATCCTCTTAAAGAAAGCATCTACTCCGTTTTGACTGGTAAATACAATCCAGTTATATTCGGCAAGTTTTTCAATTCCCTGATCAATACTTGCCCAGCCGTCATCGGGGGATTCAATTTTGATGGATGGAATCTCCGTACAGAATGCCCCCAAGTCTTCCAGCACTTCCGTCAGCCGGGAAGCCTGCGTGCGGGAACGGGTAATGACCACATGCTTTCCGAAAAGCGGCTTATTGTCATACCAGCGCAATTGCTCGCGAAGGTTGACTACATTCCCGACAATAAACACGGATGGCGGCTTGATGCCATATTTCTTGACTGCTTCCGCCGCCTCTCCAAGTGTAGTGGTATACGTTTCCTGATAGGGACGGGTACCCCAGCGGACAAACGCCGCCGGTGTGTCCGCGCTTTTTCCGTAACGGATCAGTTCTTCGGCAATATGCTGCGTACGGCCTACGCCCATAAGAAACACAAGCGTATCCACAGCGCCCGCCAGTTTTTCCCAATGGATGTCAGAATGGTCTTTTGTCGGATCCTCATGTCCCGTGATAACGGCAAAGGATGCCGCCACCTTCCTGTGGGTCACGGGAATACCCGCATAAGCGGGAGCCGCAATCGCCGACGTCACTCCCGGCACTTCCTCAAAGTCCACGCCTGCCGCACGGAGCACTTCGATTTCTTCTCCCCCGCGCCCAAAAACAAAGGGGTCTCCCCCTTTTAAGCGGGCAACAATTTTCCCTTCTTTCCCTTTTTCAGCAAGAAGGCGGCTGATATCCTGCTGTGTCATTGTATGGCTGCCGCAGCTTTTTCCTACATAGATGTATTCCGCATTCTTATTGGCAAAACGAAGAATCCGTTTATCCGCCAGATAATCCCCGACAATAACATCCGCTTTTTCAAGACAGCGTTTCCCTTTCAGTGTAAAAAGTTCGGGGTCGCCCGGACCTGCTCCGATTAAGTATACCTTTCCCTTCTTCATCCGTTTCTCCTCATCCATCATTTTCTTAATTCCTCTAAAATGCGGCCGCCACCATCGGCAATCAATGCTTCCGCCAAACTTTCTCCCAGCTGCTTTGCATCCTGCGTCTGCCCATTAAGGCTCCTTTTGTACATCTCTTTCCCATCAGGTGATCCAATGAAAGCCACCGCCTCTATATGCCCAAGAAACGGAACTGCATAGATACCTGCAGGCACTTTACAGTCACCACCGACTTTTTCCAGAAATGCTCGTTCTGCCATTATACAGGATGCCACTTTTTCATCATGGATAAATTGAATAATCTCCATTGTTTCATCATCACCGATTCTTGTTTCAATAGCCATAACACCCTGCCCCGCCGCAGGTATGCTATCACAGGTAGAAATATAAGATTGGATCCGTTCTTGCAGTCCAAGCCGTTTCAATCCTGCCGCCGCAAGGATCACTGCATCATAGTTCCCTTCATCCAAATGCCAGAGTCTTGTCTGCACATTCCCGCGAAGCGTTTTTATCTGCAGATCCGGCCGTAAATGGAGCAGCTGCGCCTGTCGGCGGAGACTGGATGTCCCCACGACCGCCCCTTCCGGCAACTCCTGCAGACTGCCATATTCCAAAGATACAAAAGCGTCCCGCGGATCCTCTCTCGCCGTCACTGCCGCCAGTTTCAATCCATCGGGAATTACAGCAGTCATGTCCTTCAAAGAATGAACGGCTATATCTGCTTTTTTCTCAAGAAGCAGTTTTTCCAGTTCCTTGATAAAAAGCCCTTTTCCCCCGATTTCAAGAAGAGATCTGTCCAGAATCTGATCGCCTTTCGTCGTCACCGGAAGCAGCTCCACCTGTATTTCAGGATAAGTATCTTCAATCCGTTTCTTCACATATTCTGCCTGCCAAAGTGCCAGCAAACTTTCTCTCGTGGCGATTACAATCTTATCTTTCAACAGCCTTCCCCTTTCCCATATCAAGACTGAACAATGTTTTTACGGCACTCTTGCCTGCACTTTCTTTTTCCGTCCCTGCGTGTTCATGAAGATAAGTCATCGGTTCACGGAGCATTTTTCTCACCAGCATGTGGGTCATATGTTCTATAACCCGCCGCTCTTCCTCTTTTAAATCAGGCAGTTTTCCCATAGCGCGGCGGAGCTCACGTTGACGGATTTGTTCCGCTTTCTCAGAAAGCGACACCATAACGGGCCGCGTGCCGAGATAAATAAAGCGGTCCAGAATTGATTTAATTTCCTCTTCAATAATAATGGCTGCCCGCTCCGCTTCCGCTTCCCTGAATTTAATATTATTTTCCACGATTTCCTGCAAGGCATCAATATTGCATAGCGTCACATTCTTTATATTCCCTACTTCCGGCTCAACGTCGCAGGGTACGGCGATATCAATGACCACAAGAGGTTTATTATTTCTTTTCATCATAAGATTCCGCACATCCCAGGCCTTCACGATATACTGGGTTGCTCCCGTAGCTGTAATAAACACATCCACATCTTCTGCTGATGCCACCGCCTCATGAAAAGGCAGCGTCGTTCCATCAAACTTGCGTGCCAGCTCCTCTGCCCGCTTTGGATGACGGTTTGTCACAATCACTTCCCTGAGCCCTCTCCCCTGCAAATGCTTCACTAAAAGTTCCGCCGCGTCACCCGCGCCGAAGACGAGAGCCTTTTTCCCTTCCAGACTGCCTAAAATCTTTTCCGCCATCTTAACAGCCGCATAACTCACAGAAACAGCACTTGTTGAGATCCGCGTTTCTGTACGGACTCTTTTCCCCGTGGTAATGGCGCGGTGAAAAAGCGTATTTAAAATGGTACGGGTCGCGTGAACCGCCAAAGCTCCCGTGTAAGCCGTCTTGATCTGGTTAAGGATCTGGCTTTCACCGAGAACCATGGAATCAAGCCCTGAAACAACCCGGAAAAGATGACGAATGCATTCTGTACCTGTATAAAAAAAGAAATATTCTTTTTCTGCTTTACTGTTTCCTGAAAGTGTCAGGAAAAAATGATATAATTTCTCTTTATCTTCCTCATCTTTTAAAACAGCATATATCTCTGTGCGGTTACATGTGGAAAGGACAACCGCCTCCTTAATTCCTTCCTGCTCAGACAAATGGAGCAGCCCATCCCGCGCACTTTCCTCAGAAATAGAAAACTTTTCACGAATATCCACAGAAACAGTTTTATGATTCAGACCTAAGACGGCTAATACCACTGCGTACACGCTCCTCTGCCGCGTCCAGATTTCCCTGAACAACCAATTCCATAACCTGATGTTCAAAAGCAAGACGCCAGAACTTTTCCCTCTGTTCCGCATCCGCCAATCCCTCTTGCAATACCGACCGAAGCGCCCCCATTCTGTCCAGCCATTGTCCATAGGCATCAGGTATTTCAAGGGCAAGCCAGTTTTTCACATACTTTGCCATAGCAGGCGACCGGCCTTCAGTGGACACTGTCACCATAAGCCCCTCTTTTTTTATCCGTGCGGGAATATGGCAATTCCCCAAGGCAGGAAAATCCGCCGCGTTATATAAAAAGCCCTTCCGCTCGGCTTCCTTCTGTACCGACAGCGCAACTTCCTTATCCCCTGCCGCCGTCACCACCATACAAAAGCCGCCGCACATAGGAGCCTCATAACTTTCCCTGCGCCATGAAATACGCCCTTCCCGGAAAAGAGCCTCCAGACCACTGCAGACTTCGGGTGCGATCACTGTCACCGCCGCCTTTTCCTCCAAAAGCGTACAGACCTTTCTTTGCGCTACATGCCCGCCGCCGATAACAAGACAAGCCCTGCCGTCCATTTTTATATTCACAGGATACATAGTACCTTCTTTGGAGATTATCCCATATTGGAAAAACGTTCTACCGCTTTGCTGAACTTCGCAATGGTTTCTTCCGCATCTCCATGTTCAATTCCATCTAAAACGCAATGATGGAGGTGACCCTCCAAAACGATCTGTCCCACTCTGTGGAGCGCCGATTTGGCCGCATTGATCTGGGACAGCATATCTTCACAGGCGATATCCTCCTCCACCATACGGTCAATCGCCTGCACCTGTCCGATAATTTTTTTCAATCTTCTGTGCAGGTTTTCTGCATCCATACATTGTCTCATGATCGTCCCCCTGTCCTGTTCTAAAAATATCTTATAAATATGTTCCATTCACCATACTCTTCACCGGTTCGAAACTTTTCCTGTGGATCGGTGTGATTCCCAATGTTCGGATCGCATCTATATGCTCCGCCGTGCCATATCCCTTGTTTTGCGAAAATCCATAACCCGGGTAGACTTTGTCATACTCATCCATCAGATGATCCCTGTGAACCTTTGCCACGATAGATGCCGCCGCAACAGATGCCGATTTGGCATCCCCGTGGACCAGCGACAGGGACGGCACAGGAAAATGGAGAGGCATGGCGTCTACGATGACCGCCTGCGGCTGTATCTTCAGATTCCGCACCGCGCGGTACATTGCTTCCATCGTTGCCGCATAAATATTCCGCATGTCAATCTCTTTCGGAGAAAGGCTGACAATGGAAATATCCACTGCCGTTTCGTGAATTTTCTTTGCAATTTCTTCCCGCCGCCGGGGCGCTACTTTTTTCGAATCATTAAGTCCCGCAATAAAAAAATGAGGCTTCAAAATAACTGCCGCGACTGTGACAGGTCCCGCCAACGGCCCGCGTCCTACCTCGTCAATTCCGGCAACATACTCCAATCCTTTTTTGTAAAAAGAACTTTCCGGTTCGTACATATCTTCCACACGGAACCGTTCTGCCGATTCCCGATTCAGGCGGCGGATATAGGCATCCACCAGCTGCCGGGCACCTTTCCGTTCATCTGCCATAATTTCTTCCAAAACCGTTTTCTCCACGGTTCCCTGTTTCAATATGTCCCTGATTTCAGAAATTGTCATACTTCCTCCGCCGGAACAGCGTCAAGTGTAATGCGTCCCAGTTTCCCGCTCCGAAAATCATTAAGTATCATTGTCTGTACACGGGCATAATCAATCGCGCCTCCGGGAAGAATACAGCCCCGCCTTTTCCCCGCCTGGGCCAGAAGGATTTGGGGATCCGCTGCCGCATCTTCAATCCCGTACTTTTCACGAAGCGCATCAGGTGCTGTTCGTGCAAGCACCCTCATCAGTTCAGGAACTACCGTATCCGCATCAAAGACATCTCCGGCAATCGCTCCGGTCGCCGCCAGACGAAGAGCCGCCACCTGATCTTCAAACTTCGGCCATAAAACACCGGGGGTATCCAAAAGATCCAACCCCTGCGAAAGACGGACCCACTGCTTGCCCCGTGTATGTCCAGGCGTATTGGCTGTCCGGGCCGCCGCTGTTCCTGAAATAAAATTGATAAGAGTCGACTTGCCTACATTGGGAATTCCAAGAATCATGATCCGTGCCGATCTCGTTTTCAAGCCGCGGCGTTTCCACTTTTCCAGCATCGGACCGACCGCCTCTTTGATGAGACGGAGAAATTTCTTTTTATCTTTTCCGTTGCCGCAGCTCATAGATACCGCAGCAACCCCTTTCCTTTTGTAGTACGATTCCCAGGCCTTCGTCATTTCCGGATCCGCAAGATCCGCCTTATTCAATATGACGATGCGCGGCTTCCCCGACAGAAGCTCTTCCACCATAGGATTCGCACTGGCCAGAGGAATACGGGCATCCAAAAGTTCCGCCGCCACATCTACCGCTTTCAAGTGTTCGATAATCAGCCGTTTTGTCTTTGCCATATGGCCAGGAAACCATTGTATCAGCATAATAATCCTTTCTATCCCCTAACGGGTTTACCTATGCTCCCTTATTTTACCACATAAGTTCTTTTCATGGGTCGTTCCCGTTTTTCGACTATGTCAAGACCTTGCAGGTAACATCTCTTTTCTCTTCCAGTCAATGACCAACTCCGCTGCCCAAACAGTTTCGCAAAGAATGGTCATTGCATAAAACACTCGTGAAACTTTATATGGACATTTCAACAAAAAACGCCCGCATCAACGGGCGATCATCGTATTTTCTCAAAAGATATAACGGATAAGGATGTATACCAATGCGCCGACTGCCGCTGTGCTGGGAATCGTCATAACCCAGGCACCCACCATGGAATACGCCACATTCCAGTGTACTGCACGGAACCGCTTTGCCCAGCCCACCCCCATAATGGAGCCTGTGACCACATGTGTCGTAGATACGGGGAGATGCAGAAAGGTCGCCGTGAAAATAGTTAACGCCGAATTGATATCCGCTGCCAGTCCGTTCACCGGTTCCAAACGGAATATTTTATTCCCGACAGTACGGATAATGCGCCAGCCGCCTACACTCGTCCCCGCACACATGGCAAATGCACAGGCAATCTTTACAAGGAAAGGAACTTCCAGTTCTCCAATGTATCCGCCGGACAAAAGCGCCAGCGTGATGATTCCCATGCACTTCTGCGCATCATTTGAACCGTGGGAAAATGCCATTACCGCGGCGGATAAGCTCTGTATATGGAGAGAAATATAATTCACTTTCGATCTCCCCACATTCCGGAACAGGATAAACAGAAGCGTCATGATGACATATCCGCTGAACATGGCAATAACAGGTGAACCGATGAGTCCCGCCACGATCATAAAAACCCCGTTTCCATTGATTGCCCCCGTACCGTAAGAAATCGTAACCGCTCCGAGGACACCGCCGATCAGCGCATGAGAGGAGCTGGAAGGCATGCCAATCTTCCAAGTAAAAAGATTCCATACGATAGCGGCAAAAAGCGCCGCTATAAGCACCGTGGAGTCCACCATCTGCGGAGACGTGACAATCTCCCCTCCGATTGTTTTCGCCACACCGGTCGACACCATCGCTCCAACAAAATTTAAAAACGCCGACATGATAATCGCTATGCGGGGACTTAAGGAGCGCGTTGCGATACAGGTAGCAATCGCATTTGCTGTATCATGGAAGCCGTTGATAAAATCAAAGGCAAGCGCCAGAACAATTACCAGGCCTATCGCATAAATATCAGGCATATTTCATAACCACTTCTTTAATCAAATTACCTACGCGTTCCGCCTGATCTGCCGTTTCCTCCATCGTTTCCATGATTTCCTTCCAGCGGATAATCTCTACCGCCTCATGGGTACCGTCAAACAAATCAGAAATAATCGCACGATAAATCGTGTCTGCTTCACTTTCGAGACGATTGATCTTACGGGCCCGTTCTGTAATCTCTGTTTCATTTTTATCTATATCTTTCAGGAGGCGGAACAGGATAATCAATTCTCCGGACATTTCTATCAGAATATCCGCCATGCGAAGCATCCGGTTCCAGCCGAGGCCGGCATGATAAATGCGCAAAGTAAAGATGACATCTTTAATATCGTCTACACAGTCGTCCAGGTTGCTGGTAAGGAGATAAAAATCCTCTCTGTCAATAGGCGTAATAAAGACATGCTTCATTTTTGCCGCCACTTCATGGGTCACTCCGTCAGCAAGATGCTCAATTTTCTCTGCTTCCTTGGCACAGCGTTCCAGCTTCTTCGGATCTTGAAGGACTTCCTTGACCATAAGCGTTCCTTTGTGAAAATATTCTCCATTTGTTACAAGAAAATCAAAAAACTCTTCATGCTTATTGACCAGGCTGAACATACTCCCGCCCCCTTAAAAGGTACACGACTTCCTATTATTTTCTTTATCATAAAGCAGCTGTGTAAATTCTTTGTAAAAATTTATTTACAAAATGATTCTACTTTCATGCCAAATTGGAAACAGAAAATATTCCTTTCTCAATTTCCCTGTTCCGCAAAACTTTTATCATGTATAATAATTACGGATATCAGGAGTATCCTTTATAGTAAGGTAAGTTGTTCAGGAGGAAAAAATCATGAATGAAGAAAAAGCTTTAGAAGAAATGTCGCGCCTTGCAGGTACACAGACTGAAAAAAATCTGCGCGCCGCTTTCGCGGGAGAGGCACAGGCCCATGTGAAATACAATCTCTTCGCTGGCGAAGCACGAAAAGATCCGTCCATGTCCCGGCAGATTGCCGATCTCTTTGAAGAAACCGCGAACCAGGAAAGAGCTCATGCTAAAATCTGGTTCTGGCTCGTAGGAGATCTGAAAAAGGATACCGCCGAACATTTGAAAATGGCAGCCAAAGGGGAAAATGATGAATGGACTTCAATGTATCCGGAGTTTGCTGAAACTGCAAAAAAAGAGGGTTTTCCGCAGATTGCTTTCCTCATGGCCAAAATCGGCGAAATTGAAAAGCAGCATGAAAGAAGATATAAAATTCTTCTTGCCAATGTGGAAAACGGCAAATTGTTCAAGAGGGATGAAAAGAAACTCTGGATGTGCGCAAACTGCGGCTTCACTTGTGAATCTGTAGAGGCACCGGAAGAATGTCCCGTATGCAATCATCCCCGTTCTTTCTTCGCTATTAAGGCGGAAAATTACTAATCTATGATAAAACGCTGATGGGCTGCTCATTTATTTATCAGCATAATAATCAGCGACAACAAGAAAAGAAAAAGGACTGAGAAAATATTTTATGTTTCCCTCAGTCCTTTTTCTTGTTTATTTTTTATTCTGCCAATTCCTGCTTTCGAAGCCACCGGATCGCGTTTCCCAATATGTAAAGAGAGCCGCAGACGAGGACAATATCGTTTTCATCCGCCTCTTTCACCGCCTTTTCCAAAGCATCTGCCACGCTCCCCGCTATCTTGTGCTCCGCCCTGATTTTCTGCCGGTCAATCATTTCACAGATTTCTTCAGGCGTCCTTGTCCTCGGTGTCGGCGCGGCGCAGGCATAAACCTTGTCCCCTTTTCTTACGAGCATCTGAATAATGGTTTCCGTCGTTTTATCCTGAAGAGAAGAAAAAACGAAAATACGCCGTTTATCGGGATACTGTTCCTGTAATGCTTCCTGAAGCGCTTCCGCTCCGGCCTCATTGTGCGCGCCGTCTAAGACAACTGTTTTCCCCCCTGCGTGATGGATTTCAAAACGGCCCTGCCATCTGGCCCGCGCCAATCCTTCACGGAGATCATTTTCATTAATCCGCCCGTCTTCTTTCATGAGAATGGTAAGTGCCATCGCTGCCACCGCCGCATTGACTGCCTGATGGGCACCGATAAAGGGAACAAAGAGCATGCTCTTTTCCAGTTCTTTCGGCATGCCTTTCCGTTTCACCACTACGACCTGGCCCTGCTCCCATTTGTTTCTTGTATCGATTTCAAAATCACGGCCGTAAAAATAAATGCGTGCTTTTTTATTGTGAGCATCTTTTTTCAATTCCTTCAAAGCCACATGCTGCGCCGCAGTGACTACCGGAATCCCCTCTTTGATAATTCCCGCTTTTTCTCTCGCTATTTCCTGAAGGGTATTTCCCAGATACTGCATGTGATCCATAGCCACATTCGTAATGACGGAAACAACAGGCATCACTACATTGGTCGCGTCAAAACGTCCGCCCATGCCGACTTCCATAACGGCATAATCTGCTTTGTTTTCACGGAAATACCAAAACGCGATGGCTGTCAGCAGTTCAAATTCCGTCAATGCTTCTTCCCCCGCGGCTATCAGCTCGTCATGAGCTTTAAAAACCACTGTGGCCGCTTTGGCAAAATCTTCCCGGGAGATATCTTTCCCGCCCAAGTAAATCCGTTCCGTGTAATCTATAAGATGCGGTGACGTAAACCGCCCTACCTTAAGATTTGTATTTTCCAAAACACTCGTTATCATAGCGGCGACGCTCCCTTTTCCATTCGTCCCCGTGATATGGATCATCTTACAGGCTTTTTCAGGATTTCCCAGTACAGCAAGAATTTTTTGCATTCGTTCCAGCCCCGGCTTGATTCCGAAAACGGATGCTTCTTCCAGACGGGAAATACTTTCCTGATAATTCATACTGACTCCTTTATGCAACAACAATTAAAGATCGGCAAGGAAACGAAGACGTTCATCAAATGATTTCATCTTCTCTTCAAACTCCGCAAGTTTTTCTTTTTCTTTCGCCACAACATCTTCCGGCGCTTTCGCAAGAAAACCCTTATTGTTCAACTTACCGGATGTACGGGCGATTTCTTTTTCCAGAGCGGCTTTTGCCTTTTCGATCCGTTCTCTTTCCTTAGCCGTATCAATCAGGCCCTTCAATTCAAGATATACTTCCATGCCCGTGACAACAGCAGCAAGGGCATTTTCAGGCTTTGTTCCATCAGCGGCAAGCAGGACGATTTTTTCTACATGCCCCAGTTTTTCAAAATATTCTTCGTGGGTTTCGATACATTTTTTCAAATCATCACGATGAACCGCGATCCGGATATGGCACATTCTGTTCGGCGCCACATTCGCTTCCGCACGCATATTGCGGACAGCCTTAATCGCGTCCATGATACGCTCCATCTGCTCCCGTTCTTCCGGGAAACGAAGTCTTTCATCAGCTGCCGGCCAGGGAGCTCTCGCCAGAGTTTCACCGGAGTGGGGCAGATGCTGCCAGAGGTGTTCCGTAATAAACGGCATAAAAGGATGCAGGAGCGCCATGATTCTCGTCAGTACATACACAAGGACATATTGGGTAACCTGCCGGTCGGCATTGTGCGCTCCATAAAGACGGCCCTTCGCCGTTTCAATATACCAGTCGCAGAAAGAGTTCCATGCAAAATCATAAATAGAATCCGCGGCAGCGCCTAACTCATATTTATCAAGGTTCTCGCTGACATGCTCTTCCGTCTGCGCAAGACATTCCAAAATCCATTTATCCGCAAGTGTATACTGGCTTTCTTCCGGAATGAAACGGGGATCATAGTCATCCAGATTCATAAGGGTAAACTTGCTGGCGTTCCATAATTTATTGGCAAAATTACGGTTTCCCTCCACACGTTCATAGTAAAAACGCATATCATTGCCCGGCGTATTGCCTGTGACAAGCGTAAACCGAAGCGCATCAGCGCCATATTTCTCAATCACTTCCAGGGGATCGATGCCGTTGCCCAGGGATTTGGACATTTTCCGCCCCTGGGAATCGCGGACAAGACCATGAATAAACACATACCTGAAAGGAATTTCCTTCATGAATTCCATAGACATGAACATCATACGGGCAACCCAGAAAAAAATGATGTCATAACCGGTAACCATCGTAGATGTAGGATACCATTGGTTCAGGACCGGCGTCCTGTCAGGCCAGCCCATGGTGGAAAACGGCCAGAGCGCAGAGGAAAACCATGTATCAAGAACGTCAGGATCCTGGCGGATATGTTTGCTTCCGCATTTCGGGCAGACCTCCAAATCGGTGCGGGACGCAATGACTTCACCACAATCGTCGCAGTACCACACAGGAATACGATGTCCCCACCAGAGCTGGCGGGAAATACACCAGTCATGAATATTTTCCAGCCACTGGATATAGGTAGAAGAAAAACGTTCAGGAACAAATTTTGTTTTCCCCGACTGCACTGCTTCCATAGCGGGACCGGCAAGCGGTTTCATTTTGACAAACCACTGTTTCGTGGTAAGCGGTTCAACAACCGTATGGCAGCGCGAGCAGTGACCGACGGCATGTTCTTTTTCTTCGCTTTTTACAAAAAGCCCCATATCCGTAAGATCTTTGATGATCTCTTTCCTGCACTCGTAGCGGTCCATGCCATTATATCTGCCCGCCTTTTCGTTCATCGTGCCGTCTTTATTCATGATGACGATGGTTTCCAGATGGTGGCGTTCACCCATGGCAAAGTCATTTGGATCATGGGCAGGTGTAATCTTTACACAGCCTGTACCATATTCCATATCTACATATTCATCAGCGATGATAGGAATCTCTCTGTCAATAGTCGGCAGCTTCACCCTCTTCCCGACCAGATGCGCATATCTTTCATCTTTCGGATTAACAGCGACGGCCGTATCACCGGGAATCGTTTCAGGACGGGTCGTCGCGATGCGCACAGCACCTTCCTCATCAGCAAGAGGATAATCGAAATACCACAGATGGCCCATATCATTTTCATGCTCTACTTCGATATCGGAAAGCGCCGTCTGGCAGCGGGGACACCAGTTGGTAATGCGGAACCCCTGATAAATCAGACCTTTTTCATAAAGGGATACAAATACTTCACGGACAGCACGGGCGCAAACATCATCCATCGTAAAACGTTCACGACTCCAATCACAGGAAGACCCCAGGCGTCGGATCTGCTTCCCGATGGTATTCCCGTATTTTTCCTTCCATTCCCATACGCGTTCCAAGAACTTTTCACGTCCCAGATCGTACTTTGTGAGGCCTTCTTCGGCGATTTGTTTTTCCACCTTGACCTGTGTGGCGATACCGGCATGGTCCTTTCCCGGAAGCCAGAGGACATTATACCCCTGCATCCTTTTATAGCGGATCAGGATATCCTGCAATGTATTGTCCAGCGCATGCCCCATATGAAGCTGCCCCGTTACATTGGGAGGCGGCAGCACAATGCTGTACGGTTCTTTCCCCTCCTCCGGTTCATCATGAAATACACCGTGTTCCTCCCAAAAGTTATACCATTTCTCTTCAATCGCACCGGGTTCATACTTCCCTAAATCTTTCATCTCATCCATGTCATCCACTCCCTGTAAATAAAAAACTCTTTCATCCCATAGGACGAAAGAGACTTCCGCGGTACCACCTAAATAGCCGTCAGGCCACTCATCAGCGCGTAACGTGCGCGGCGGACAGGCCTCCCTGCCGGCTCCGGGGTGACTTGCTGTTTTCTTTCTGCCGCTCTTCCAGCCAAGGAGCGGTTCTCTTTGAGAAAACCCGACAGCTTCTTCCCATCCATGCCATTTTTAATATATTCGTTATTATATAAGCGGAAATATATTTTTGCAAGTGACCGGATGTGTAAAACGAATACGGTATGTATAACGCCATCGGATAACTGGCAATAAAGAACGGTTTGTTCTATAATAATGAAAATAAATTACTGTTCTGCAGGAAACAGAATTATGCAGCTTGTATATTTCCGTTTTCCTATTTTTTCTGTAAGGAATCCCCATGCCTGATTCATATAAAAAAACGGTAGGAATTTTTATGCTCCTGCTTCTGGCAGCCATATGTTTTCTTATCGCTAAAATATTCTTTCCTGAATTTTACAGCAATACCATCACCCTGACTTTGGCGGGAGATGTGGATAGTCTGTCCCGCTATATTTCCTCTTTTGGTTACGGGGCTTTTGCAGTGAGCCTTTTTTTACTGATTCTCTGTAACGTTTTCGGTATCCCCACGATTCCTTTTCTCACCATCAACGGCGTTCTTTTCGGTCTTCTGCCGGGGATCATTATTTCCTGGATCGGCGAAGTTATAGGGATTGAAATCAGTTTCCATATCGGCCGCATATTTTTCAGGGATGAAGCAAGGCGGATCATTGAGAAAAAGCATATGCTAAGAAAAGTAGACAAATACAGTTCGGTATACGCCATGGCTGTAGCCCGGGCAATCCCCTACTCGCCAAACATTCTCTTTACCGCAGCGGCAGTCCTCACAAAACTCACCACAAGACAGCATCTGCGGGCAACACTCTTCGGAAAAATTCCTTCCGTAGTCATTGAAGTCGTTCTCGGCCATGATCTGATCCATTTTTCCCAGCACGGTATACGTTTCGTTGTTCTCTTCATTCTTACTCTCGGAGGTTTTTTTGTCCACCGCCGTTATAAACAGTACAAATGTGGAACAAGGAAACAATTTTTTTGATTTTCCCATGCGAAACATCTTTTCTTCCGTAAGAGCAGGAAGATTTTTTTATGCGGAAACCCCGTCATTTTGTGTAATAAAAACAGGAGGCAGCCATCATGACCAAAGGATATATCCATGTATATACAGGCGACGGAAAGGGCAAGACAACTGCCGCCATCGGACTTGCCATCCGTGCTGTCGGTGCGGGAAAGAAAGTTTGTATCCTTCAATTCATGAAATCCCTCGCTTATTCAGAGCAGAAAATTCTCCAGTCGATTCCGGGCATTACCTTGATCACTTTGGGCAAACCTTACTTCATCGCAAAGGAAGGAATGCTCACGGATGAACAGCGAAAAACATGGGGAAACCATATTCGAATTTATCCTGCGGGACATCCTCCGAAAGACTATCGGGAAATGACTCTGAAAGGAATTGAGCAGGCCATAGACGCTGTTTCTAAAAACTACGACATGGTCATCCTGGACGAATATAATATGGCACGCTGGTATGATTTGGCAACAGAGGAAGAGACGGAAAAAATTTTAAAAGCCCGCCGTCTTGAAGTAGAACTCATTTTTACCGGGCGGAATGCGCCGAAAGAAATTCTTGACGCCGCCGATTTGATTACAGAAATGAAAAAGATACGCCACTATTATGACAAAGGCGTACCTGTACGAACCGGTATTGAAAATTAAATAAGATAAAAAACGGATACTCCGTTCCTGAAGCATATTATATGCCCACAGGAATATTCGGAAGTATCCGTTTATATTTACCACTTTCTCGGTATCTCGGGAAAATGATCAACAATCATCATGTCCGCCAGTATATTTGCCATCAATTTATCATCTTCGTCATACATTTCCGCGGCAATAACAATTGTTGTTCTGCCGTTGTGGGTAATATGGCTTTTTACACGGATTCTGGAACCCGGTCTCGCATTACGGATAAAACTCATCGTAAGGCTGACTGTAACGACTACCGCCCCGACAGATGCCCCTGTAACTCCTGTCACCGAATCGGCAAGTGCCATCATAACACCGCCGTGGAGCACCTCTCTGTGGTTCGTGTGTTTTCTCGGATCTGTCAGTAAACTGACCGTCACTTTCCCGCAGCGGATATCATCAATATCAATATGAAAATAGTCGGACATAAAATGGTTGGGCACGTATATTTCCCGTATCCGCGCGACAATTTCATCCGGCCTTGTAAGCTGCTTCACCGCCGCCAATCTTATCCCCCCTTGCTTCATTCAGGAGAAGGCGGTACTGACTCTCCCTTATGAAGCCGTTCAATGGCTTCCTTAGCCGCATTTTGGGCGGCTTCTTTTTTACTCTTGCCTATACCGGTTCCAAGTGCTTTCCCATTAATGAAAAGTTCCATCCATATTGTCTTATCATGATCCGGTCCCTCATCACGGACGACCTCATACCGTATATCGACATCACCATTTTTTTGGGCAATTTCCTGTAAATCTGATTTATAGTCATGATCATAAATCCCCTGATCAACCAGATCAAGAAACTTCTGCATATGGCCCAGAATAAACTTTGCCGCCATTTCATAGCCATTGTCTAAATAAACAGCACCGATCACCGACTCAAAAGCATTCCCAAGGATAGAAACGCGGGTTCTGCCGCCCGACATTTCTTCCCCTCTGCCAAGAAGCATATAATCACCTACATGGAAATTAGCCGCACATTCGGCACATGCCGGTTTGCACACTACGCTTGCCTTGGCACGGGTCAGATCTCCTTCCGGCCATTCGGGAAAACGCCGGAAAAGATAATCCCCTACTGCCAGATCCAAAACAGCGTCCCCCAAAAACTCGAGACGTTCATTGTCATGAACTTTCAGATTACGATGTTCATTGGCATAAGAGGTATGGGTCAGTGCCACATTCAGCAACTCCATATTATGGACAGGAATATCACTCTCTTTTGCAAAACGCCGGACTTCATCCAGCCGCTCCTGCTTCCTGCGCTCAATCCGGCTCATTCCTACTCCTCATAACGCCTCATAACGATAACCGCGTTATGTCCACCGAAGCCGAAAGAATTAGACATGGCCACGTTTACTTTTACATCTCTTGCACCATCTGTCACATAATCCAAATCACAGTCCGGATCGATTTCTTTCCGGTTAATAGTCGGATGAACCCTATTCTTTTCAATAGTCAACACGCATACCACGGCTTCGATCGCACCCGCTGCGCCAAGCAGATGCCCTATCATGGATTTTGTGGAGTTTACGGGAATTTCATAAGCATGCTGTCCCAGCAGCGCTTTAATGGCAGTACTTTCGTTCAAGTCATTCAAATGGGTAGATGTTCCATGGGCATTGATATAGTCCACGTCTTTCGGATCAATACGGGCATCTGCCAATGCTTTCTGCATGCAGCGGAGCGCCACCTCGCCGCCCGGCCGGGGAGCGGTAATATGGTAAGCATCACCGTTGGAACCATACCCTGCAAGTTCAGCATAAATATAAGCGCCTCTCTTTTTCGCATGTTCCAGTTCTTCCAGTACGAGAATTCCGGCGCCTTCACCAAGAACGAATCCGTCCCGACGGGCATCAAACGGGCAAGACGCTTCTTCCGGCGGACATTCTCTTGAAGAGAGCGCCTTCATGGCGGCAAATCCTGCCATCGGTGTCTTTGCCACAGCCGCTTCCGTCCCCCCGGCAATCATCACATCAGCATCACCATGCTTAATCAGGCGTGCAGCAAGACCAATGGCGTTAGTACCGGACGCACAGGCGGTCACATCAGTGAGTACAGGCCCCTGCAGGCCAAAAGTAATGGAAACTTGTCCGGAAGCCATATTGGCAATCATCATAGGAACAGCAAAAGGATTCACCTTGCCCGGTCCTTTTTGCTCAATACGGAATACCGTTTCCTCCATGGTGGCAATACCGCCGATACCGGTTCCAATCACTGTTCCTGCCATATCCAGATTTTCTTTTTCCATATCCAATTTGGCATCTTCCACTGCCATCCGGGCAGCAGCAACAGCAAATTGGGCATTGCGATCCATATGTCGGATTGTTTTTTTATCACCTGCCAGTGCCGGATCAAAATCTTTTACTTCGCCTGCGATTTTCACAGGGAAATCAGCAGCGTCAAACCGGGTAATCGGAGCAATGCCCGATTTGCCTTCCAAAAGACTGTTCCAAAACTTCTCTACGCCCGTTCCAACAGGGGATACCACCCCAAGACCGGTAATTACAACTCTTCTTTCCATTCTTACAAAGCACCTCACTCACATAATTTGGATCAGATTACCTGTTTTTTATATTCCTTTATGGGACAAAACCTCAAAAAAACGGATGGCCGAAACTGCGGTCCGCTTTTTTGAGGTGTTCTCCGCACAGCGGCCTTTCGGGGGAATAAAAGCCCCCGATGCCTGCCATGTTCCAGTATGAATTACTGAATCTGCTTTTCAATGTAATCAACTGCATCACGTACAGTTTTGATCTTTTCAGCCGCATCATCCGGAATTTCAATTTCAAATTCTTCTTCGAACGCCATGATCAGTTCTACGATATCCAAAGAATCCGCACCCAGATCATCAATAAAAGTGGAGTCGATCTGTACATCAGCTTCATTGACTCCCAGCTGGTCTACAACGATTTTCTTTACCTTGTCAAAAGTTCCCATTCATCTCACCACCTTTCAATAAAATTTACCATCATAAATTATATTACATAACCATTCCGCCGTCTACATATAAACCCGTTCCCTGATATAAAAAACGCAGTCAGGAAAAAAAGTAAACGGCTGTGGCAGCCTCTTTTATCTTCTCTGAAGAATCCTGCAAAAGCAAATGACGCATACCCTTTTTATATATGCCGGAAAACTCTATGCTGATGATACGGCATAAATATTTTCCCGTTCCTCATATCAGGATGCTCTGTCCTCCCTGCCGAACTTACATCACCATACCGCCGTCTACATTCAAAACCTGCCCGGTGATATAAGAGGCATCATCAGAAGCAAGGAACAAAACAGCCTTGGCAACTTCTTCGGTCTGCCCCAGACGGCTAAGCGGGATAGAATGAAGCATGCCTTCTTTTATATTCTCCGGTATCTTATCCGTCATATCAGTCACGATACATCCCGGGGCTACCGCATTGACACGAATGCCGCGGGAGGCCAGTTCTTTGGCAGCCGCTTTCGTCATACCGATAACACCCGCTTTTGCCGCCGCATAATTTACCTGCCCCGCATTTCCCGTAAGGCCTACAACTGAAGAAATATTAATGACAGATCCCTTTTTACGGCGAATCATCATCGCCGCCGCTGCTTTCAGTACCAGAAAATTTCCTTTCAAGTTGGTTGCAATCACCTCATCCCAGCTGCTTTCTTTCATACGGATAAGTAAACTGTCTCTTGTAATGCCCGCATTATTGACAAGGACATCAAGAAATCCGAACACCTCTTTAATCTTTTCGAACATATGCTTTACATCTTCCGGATCGGACACGTCTCCCTGCAGAGTAAACGCTTTTCCGCCTGCCGCGATAATTTCATTTTTTACTGCTTCCGCCGCTGCTTCGCTCCCTGCATAATTAACTGCTACCGCATACCCCGCTTGACCGAGAGTGAGAGCGATCGCTCGGCCGATACCGCGGGAAGCGCCCGTAACCAATGCTGTTTTTTCCGATTTTTCCATTATCAGACTCCTTTCAATGCTTGTACGGTTTCGATAATCGTTTCTATATTTTCCGCGTGATAAGACACGATACTTTTATCTATCTTGCGCATAAACCCAGACAGGACGGTTCCCGGTCCGCATTCCACCATGGTGTCCATTCCGCCGGCAATAAGATTTCGCACCGACTCTTCCCATCTCACCGCATGAGCCGCCTGCTCCACCAAATGCGTACGGATATCTGCCGCTTTTGTTTCTGCCAGTGCATTTACATTAGCGATAACAGGAATTTCCGCATCTTTTATCTCAATCTTATCAAGCACCTTTTTCAGCTTCTGCGCCGCCGGTTCCATAAGCGAAGAATGGAAAGGCGCGCTTACATTCAACATGATCGCCCTCTTTGCGCCGGCTTCTTTCAAAGCAGCATAAGCCTTTTCCACCGCTCCGGCAGCCCCGGCGATAACCGTCTGTCCCGGACAATTAAAATTAACCGCCTGCACCGGCTGGCTTTCCGTAGAAACACCCGCACAGACTTCAGCGATACGATCCGGATCCAAGCCGATAACAGCCGCCATGCTTCCTTCACCAAGAGGTACCGCTTCCTGCATAAACTTGCCGCGAAGATTGACCGTATGGACCGCATCAGAAAAAGAGATTGAACCTGCCGCCACAAGGGCGGAATATTCACCGAGGCTGTGGCCTGCCGCCACATCAGGTGTAACGCCTTCTTCTTTCAATACCTGCCAACAGCATACACTGGCCGTCAAAATAGCAGGCTGGGTAAATTCTGTTTTCATCAGTTCCGTATCCGGACCTTCAAACATCATTTTTGAAATGGAAAAGCCCAATGTGTCATCAGCTTCACGAATGATCTTTTTCACGGAATCATACTTTTCGTACAAATCATGAACCATTCCGACTTTCTGGGATCCCTGTCCCGGGAAAAAAAATGCTGTTTTCATTGTTTCACCTCATTACATAAACTATCTATTATGACTATTAAATTATGGCTATTAAATCCAACGCATTACATCACAGCCCCAGGTAAGACCGGCACCGAATCCTGTAATCACGACGATATCGCCATGTTTTATTTTTCCGCTCCGCACCGCTTCATCAAGCGCAATCCCCACGGATGCCGCCGAAGTATTTCCATATCTTTCGACATTCACATACATATGGTCTTTGGGAATACCCACTTTTTTTGCAATAGACTGGATAATACGATTATTGGCCTGATGGGCAATGAACATATCTATTTCCTCTTTATCAACTCCCGCCTTTTCAAGTGCTGCCATAGTTGTATTTTCCATATGGCGGACAGCAGCTTTAAACACTTCGGGGCCTTCCATATGTATGTAAATACGATTCGAATCAATGGCGCGGTGCGTCACAGGTTCAGCCACACCGCTGGCTGGGATATTTAAAATACTTCCCATGCTCCCATCAGAACCTAAATCTGATGCCAGAAGGCCGAATCCTTCTTCCGCCGCCCCGATGACCGCTGCTCCGGCCCCGTCACCAAAGAGAATACAGGTGGAACGATCCTGCCAATTAACCAGGCGGGACAATATTTCCGCGCCCACCACCAAAATATATTTATAAAGTCCCGCTTTGACCATCGCGGCTGCTGTGGCGACTGCATAAATATAACCGGAGCAGCCTGCGGAAATATCCATGCCGCCCGCCCGTTTCATTCCCATCTTATCCTGCACAAGACAGGCTGTCGACGGTACCACGTAATCCGGTGAAGCTGTCGCCACCATCACAAAATCTATATCCTCTGCAGTAAGACCGGCAGCTTCTAAAGCTTTCCAACCGGCTTTTACACACAAATCCGATGTATTTTCAGAGGCAGCTGCCAGGTGGCGGGTTTCCACACCTGTGCGGGTACGAATCCATTCATCCGTAGTATCTACCAACTTCTCAAGGTCAAAATTTGTCAGGAGTCTTTCCGGCGCATAGTGACCGGTTCCCAAAATTCCTGCCGAACTGCATACACTCATATAATTATTCCCCCAAAAGCTCAGTCTTCTTTCAAGCGGCCCGCTTCTTTTTCAATCTGCACCACCGCTTCTGCAATAACATCAACCACACGAGCTTCACAGAAGTCTTTTGCCATATGAATGGCATTCCTGATTGCCCGGGCTTTGGACGCGCCGTGGCAGATAATCAGCCCGCCTTTAATCCCCATCAAAGGCGCTCCGCCATATTCGGCATAATCCAGCCGCTTCACAAGATATTTTTTCAATGCCGGTTTCAGGAGAAAGGCCCCCAGCTTTGCCCGAAGACCGCCTTTTTCCACCGATTTTTTCAATAATGCGGAAAACAGGCTGGCAGCTCCTTCTCCAAATTTTAGTACTACATTTCCTGTAAAACCGTCAGTAACAATGACATCAAATTCACCGGACATGATATCACGTCCCTCCGCATTTCCCGCAAAAGGAACCACTTTCTGTCCGGACAGCCATTCATAAGCTTCCGTCACGACAGGACTGCCCTTTGTACTTTCTTCGCCGATATTCAGAAGTCCGATCCGCGGATTTTCGATATGCCACACTTTTTTCGCATAAACATATCCCATCAGAGCATTTTGTAAAAGTGTCTCCGGTTTCGGCTGCGCGCTGGCACCGGAGTCAATCAGAAATGTATATCCGTCTTTCCGATTCGGAATCGGAGTTAAAATGGCAGGACGTTCAATCCCATCGACACGTCCCATCCCTAAAAGTCCTGCCGTCACAGCAGCACCTGTTGAACCGGGAGCGACAAGAGCACCGCACTCTCCGTTCTTAACAAGCTTTGCCCCCACAGACACGGATGCGTCTTTTTTCTTACGAAATGCCATCCCCGGATGTTCTCCCATCCCAATCACCTGTGACGCATGGCAGATTTCAATCAACGGTTCCTGATCGGCATGATTGTCTTTCAATACTTTTACAATTTGTTCCTTATCGCCGACCAGGACAACAGGAACATGAAAATCACGCACTGCCAGTACAGCGCCTTTGACTATTTCAAGAGGAGCAAAATCCCCCCCCATAGCATCTACTGCTATTTTATCCATGAAGCGCCTCCCCGCCTGTTTTTGATACTTCCATAATAAATTTGGCACGGAACACTTCCGCCGCTCTTTTAAAGAAGCTGATATAAATATATTTCCTGTTTACTTTCATCAGAGCGATTTTCCCCTTGAGAACAAGCTGTTCACCACTGCCGACAGGTTCTTTATACTTAATATTCCCCACCTGCACCGGTGTGAATACCTGTCCTGCCAAAGACTGTGCAAAATCTGCCGCAGCGGCATAAAGGCGATCTGCGGAAACCATACCGCTTCTGTCCGTCATTTCCTCTGTCGTATGAAACAGGGCGAGTCCCTTTTTCCCTTTCTCCATATCCAGAATCTGGAGTTCTTCATGAAATCCGGACGGATGTTCAGAAACTGCTTTTTCAATCCGTTTCCGCATCTGCGGTATCCCCAGCATCTGCCGATCAAGCCTTATTGTCGCAGCAGAGACGGAAAACCGCTTTGCCAGATCCTCATCGGTAAGGCACGGATTCTGCCGGATCACATCAGTGATCGCTTCCCGCCGTTCTTCTTTCTCCCATTTACGTTTTCTGTTCATATTTATCACCTGCTGATAATACTATATCACAACACCGCAACCATTATATAGTATCCTCGTTTCTCCCCTGTTGATTAATATGCTTTTCTATTATTCCCGTAACAGGAATCTTTTAATCCAAGGATATAATAAAGAATTCTTTTATGAACAGGTGCTAACTTCATAACGCAATGAAATGCCCTTATCCCTGTCTTCCTTTACTGAAGATTTATTTTGTCATATTATCAAAAATAAATCAAATTTTGTTTGAATAAATTATTTGACATAAAACCATTGACTTATCCATACTTTTGGACTACACTACAATCAAATAATTTCAATTTACACTCATTAAATAAAACATTTATGTTATTTTGTATTATAATCAAGAAGGAGAAGCGCTATGTCTTTACCGGCATTGCATATAGGTGAATTGACAGCCCGTATTCCCATCATCCAAGGCGGCATGGGTATCGGCATCAGCCTTTCCGGTCTTGCGGGAGCCGTCGCAAAAGAAGGCGGTATCGGTGTCATTTCTGCGGCACAGCCCGGTTTCGATGAACCTGATTTCAGAACAAACACGATTGCCGCTAACTGCAGGGCTCTTGCACGCCATCTGAAAAAAGCGCGTGAAACAGCGCCTGATGGAATTATCGGCGTGAATATCATGACAAAAGGATATAACTATGAAGTTTATGCCAAGTGTGCCGTAGAAAACGGAGCAGATATTATCTTTTCCGGCGCAGGTCTTCCCGCCGATCTCCCTGCATGTGTCGAAGGTTCGAAAACCAAAATAGCGCCCATTATCGGTTCACCCAAAGCGTGCCGCGTCCTGTTGAAATTATGGGACAGGCACCACCACACGACAGCAGATCTGGTTGTCATCGAAGGTCCGAAAGCGGGCGGCCATTTGGGCTACACCCGTGAAGAAGTAAAACTTCATGAAAACGACGGCTATGAAAAAGAAATTCTGGAAATTCTCGCGGTAGTTCACGAATTTGAAGAAAAGTACAATAAAAAAATCCCCGTCGTATTCGGCGGCGGTGTTTTTGATAAAGAAGATATCAGACATTATCTTTCTCTCGGTCTTTCCGGCGTGCAGATGGCAACACGTTTCGTAGCCACGAAAGAATGCGATGCGGCGGACGAATTTAAACAAATGTACGTCAAGGCAAAAAAGGAAGATGTGACAATCGTCCAAAGCCCGGTTCATATGCCGGGACGGGCGCTTCTTAACCCTTTTGTAAAACGGATCCGCAAACAGCGTGAAAACGTAAGAAACTGCTTCCACTGCCTTAAGACCTGCGATCCCCGCACAACGCCATATTGCATCACCATGGCACTCATCAGGGCTGTCAAAGGAGATGTGGATAACGCACTTGTCTTCTGCGGCGCCAATGCCTACAAAATTAAGGACATCGTTTCCGTTCATGACCTGATGTGCGAACTTTCTACTTAACCCCCGAGGCAATACCGTTCTCCCATCAAACGACATTGCCTCTTTCCTGAAGACCTCCACCCCCATGGAGGTCTATTTTGTTTGCCGCATAAAAAAACGATACATCACTGTACCGTTTCTTCTTCACTGTTCATTCACAAACCATTGTTTTTTATTTCTTCAAATGATGACTTCCTCTTTCCGTAATTGGCACTCCTTTTTTACAAAGCGGACATTCTTCCGGGCGGTAAGCCGGCACTGTCAGGCGGACAAGAGGAAATACCTTATCGGCAGGCACACCGTAATCCGCCTTTCCTCCGGAGCGATCTACAAAAAGACCGATGCCCGCAATTTCACCTTTTGCTTCATTTACCACGTCCACCACTTCACGGATAGAGCCGCCGGTAGTCACGATATCTTCCACAATGAGAACCTTTTCACCCGGTTCCACACGGAAGCCACGGCGAAGTGTCATTTTTCCGTTTTCTCTTTCCGTAAAAATAGAACGGGTCCCCAAAAGCCTCGCTGTCACCTGTGACAGGATAATGCCGCCCGTTGCCGGTCCGATGACTGTCTGCACCCCCTGATTTCTGAAATGGTCTGCAATCATTTCACAAAGTTTTTCCGTGTACTCAGGGTGCTGCAGTACATTGAACTTCTCTACATAAAGGGGGCTGTGCAGCCCGCTGGTCAGAAGAAAATGCCCTTCCAGAATGGCTTTTGTCTCTCTCAATAAAGATTCTGCGTCTTTTTTCATCATTTTTTATTCTCCCTGATCTCTTCTAAAATCATACGGACGGCTTTTTTCGGATCTTCCGCTTTTGTAATCGGCCGTCCGATCACAAGCCGCGTCGCACCGTTATTAAGCGCCACAGCGGGCGTGGCGATACGTTTCTGATCATCAGCATCCGCAAAGGCCGGACGGATTCCCGGCGTGACAATTTCAAAATCATTTCCGCAAAGTTCCCGTATCCCTTTCGCTTCTTCCGGCGATGCCACCACACCGTCGACGCCGCACTCTTTTGCCAGTTTTGCCAGGCGGAACACTTGAGACTCAATCGGCAATAATCCGCCTGTCTCTTTCCAAACAGTTTCATCAAAACTGGTAAGCACGGTAACCGCCAGAATTTTTGGACGTCTCCCGTTATTCCGTCCCGCTTCATCGGCAGCTTGCACTGCGGCTTCCATCATGTCCCGACCGCCGCCTGCGTGGATCGTGATCAGGTCGATCCCCAGCCCCGACACGGCAGAAATTCCATGGGCCACGGTGTTCGGGATATCATACATTTTTAAATCAAGAAAAACCTGCTTCCCTTTTTCATGAAGCCATTCCATGGTTTTACTTCCTTCAGCATAGTACAGTTCCATTCCTACCTTGTAGAACGAAACGAGTTCTCCCAGCTCCTCCACGATGGACTCCATCTTTTCAAAAGAATCTACATCCAGTGCCGCAATGATCCTGTCGTCTGCAGAACAGACCCTCTCCATATAATCCCTCTTTTCAAAAGCAGTTTTTTTAATTATATCAGTTTTATTAGGCAGGCGCATTAGAAAACACAGGTTTTTCCGAGTAAAAAAAGCCCCGAATTTATTTTCGAAGCCTTTTCTGTGTGACTGTCCGATTTTATATTACAATTTAATGATTTAATTTTTCTTCTCTGCCGGCTGTTCAGGATTTGCCGCGGCCGCTTCGCGAATCATATGGACCGTGACGGAATTTAATTCTACCGGTGTTTCCAATGCTTTCACTTCATGAAAGCCCACTTTCAGTCTTCCCGTATAGTAACCGATGACTTCATCTTTCGAATTTACTTTAACGGCGTAAATCGTTTTATCTTCGCCAAGCCCAACCAGCCGGAACTGCCCGGGCGGAGAAATAACGCGCCAGCCGCTGTCATCCCCGTCAAAAAGATACATAATGCCCCGCTGGCTGTCATCGTAGAAGAATTTATCTTCATCATAAAAAACGGCAATCTTACCGATATGGGATGTCTGCACATAGATGCGGCGGGTATCATAGTTTGCATCAGTACGATAAATACGATACAGTCCGTTTCCCACCTCCATTTTCATATACACCGCATTCGTCGCAGTCGAGTATGCCACATCCACAATTTTGGCGTTTCTCGGCAGATCCTTAATCGGCGCATCCGATTCATGGGTCGTTCCTTCCGGATTATACCTTGCCAGAGTCACATCCCAGCGTCCGCCCTTCCAATGAATGGGATACATGGCCATAAGCGCCAGATTACGGTCAGGCATCCATTCAAAGAAAGATACGCCCTGTCCTTTCAGATCCACTTTCTGCGGCGTGTTCAAACTGTCTGAATTATAAATCGTCACAGAATCAGCGGTAACATCAGCCATATAATGGTAGTCATGGGAATAATAGGCTTTCCCCTTCACCGTAATTTTGCTGAATATCTTCCGTCCTGCCTTATCAAGAGCCTCCGTATTTTTATCTTTTACATCAGATACCCCGTAATCCGAAGAAGACAAAGGCGCAAAGAGTACCTGATCAAGATAAAGGTACCCGCCCGCCTGCAGTACCGTACCGATGACACAGCAGGAAACAAATGTAAGAAATTTCTTATTCATCAGTTCCCTCCTATTTCACGATAAATGCCGTTGGAATCATACGCTCTCCAAGAAGATCCGCCGGTTTATTCACTACATTGCCGTTATAATACAAGGTCGTACTGGAACCGCCGTCCAGATTCGCCGCAATATACGCGCCTTTTTCATACATAATATTCTGCACATCCACCAAAGTGGCTCCGATACTGTACCCCGGCTGGCGGCCGTCGATAACAAGAAACATCATGGTTCCGTCTTTTTTCTGTCCGATCGCGGAACGCGGACTGATCCCCCAGCCGCCGTCACCGCTGCGGATAACCTTTTTGCCGTTCATGATAAGTGGCGGGCCGAAGGTCAATCCCTCTGTCACACCCAAATCATGAAGCTCCTTTTTATTATAGTTTCCGGCAATCAGGTTCCCTGAACGTGTCATGCCGACAAAATCGACCCGTTCTTTATCATCTACCTGCTGCCCGAGCAGATACTTTCCTTCATGAATGATAAACCCATAGGGCAGGCGGCCGGTTCCCGTACCATTGGGATCATAAAATCCCCCGCCGTTAATTGCGGCAACCGCATTATTCTTCTTTGCAATGCGGCTCGTCGTATCCCCTTTTTCCTGAATATCTTCAGCCGTTGCCACCTGTATCCGCTGCGGATTGGGGATTTCCAGAAGATAACCCACGAAACGGGTCGTTTCAATCTTCTGCAAAGACAGCGTGGAATCGGTACGCGGTTTAAAGGAAAGAACTTGCGTCTGTTCCGTCGTTTTGACTACACCCAGTATTTCATTTAATTCCTCCTGGTTATACAGCCAGGTAATGTACTGGGGATGGCGGGAACGCATGATAGCGCCTACCACGGCACGCTTCAAATTTCCAAACGGTCCGAAAAGGACAATGATCGGAGAAGTAGCCGCAAAGAAAACCAGCGTAACTACGATAAACCGAAATATAAGGCTGTGAAATATTTTACTCATCATTTCTCCTGATTTTATAAAGGCGCATAGTTATCTTTCGTCAATCGTTCCATGAACCGCGCTAAAGAAACATTATTCCCAATGTATACGCGTTTCAGGTCATAAGGGTAACTTCCCACATGGACACGTCCGGCATCGGTAGTTACTGCCAGCTTGATTCCTGCCTTTTTGCAGATATCAATCACTTCGTCATCATAATCTCCATACGGATAAGCAAACCATAGATTATCAATTCCCAAATGATACTTGAGGGCTTTATTCGCGCCGATAATTTCGTTTTCCTTCTCTGCCCTCGTAGGCAGGTTATGCAGCTTGGGATGGCTCAAAGTATGGTTCGCAATGGTTACTGCCCCGCTGTCTGCCATTTCCTTCAGCTGTTCCCAGGTCATACGGTTGTAAGATTTACCCACATCATCAGTAATAAGAAATAAAGTCCAGGGATAACCGAATTCTTTCATCATGGGGTACACGATAGTATAGCTGTCCAGATACCCGTCATCAAAAGTAATACATACCGGTTTGGATGGAAGTTTTTCCCCTTTTGTCACATAATCATATAATTCCTGCATCGTAATGGGATGGTATCCATGGTCTTTCAGGTACTGCATCTGTATACGTAAATTATCCTCCGTCATGACGGCGGAATTATTTTTCATGTCCCCGATCATATGGTACATGAGAATGGAAACTCCTTCAGGCACGCTGTATTCTACATCAGCATCACGATGTACAATCGCTGTTCCCGGTTTGAAATTCGGATCTTTCACCTTAACGGAAGAAGCCTCCGCCATATTCACAGCATCTTCTTTCGGCACACCTGATTTCCACATGCCGCAGCCGCCAAGGAAAACCGCGCCGCTGATTCCAAACAAAGCGGCAAATACCGCCGCGCTCTTTTTCCAATGAGACAAAAACATACTTTAACTCCTCGTAAGCACTTCGTCAAAATGACAATACATAATTTATTTTACTACAAAACAAACTTCATGTCATTTTTGGAAGACCATCGTAATCATCAGTGCCTCCTGGCTCCATCTATTTTTATGACCAACATTCAAGAATATATGTCCCGTGGTATAATAGGAAATATCCTCGGATAATCATCTCATGCATTACACATAAAGAAAGGAAACTTATGAAAAGAATTTTTTCTATACTTATCTTTTTTGTCAGTTTATTCCTGCTCGCTGTCCATCCGGCTTCGGCAGCACCCGCTTCCATCACGAATTTCCGATGGACGGCAAGAAACGACGGCGACCCACCGTTTGTCCGTATCGCTATGGATTTGTCCCATGCAGTAAAAGCAGAAGCCGCTATTGATGAAGAAGGGAAAAATTTTCAACTGATTTTAAGAGATACTGCCAAGGGTTCCGCTCTCCATCAATATGAAATGGATGAACGGGCTATTGATTTCGCCACTGTTTCAGAAAAAAACGGCGACACCTATTTGGATGTCCTCATGACAAAACCGCAGAAGATGGAAAACATCCGCGTCTTTGCCTTACGCCCTGACGCAAAAGCAGGCAAACCTCATCGTCTCGTTGTAGATATCCCTATTATCGGTGCCAAAAAGAGTTACTATAAATCCGTAGATAAAGCGGAAAAGCGAAATGCCGCAAAAGCAGCAAAAGAAGAAATCACTTCTTCGACACCTGCCGCACCGGCACCTCCCATAAAGGACGTCCCTGTTTCCGCTGAGGCCAGGCAGGCCCTGAAAGGAAAAATCATCTGTCTTGACCCCGGTCACGGCGGTACCGATGTAGGTGCCATCGGCCACTTGAATAATAAAGAGATTTATGAAAAAGACATCACGCTTCCGATCGCCCTCAACCTGCGCGATCTCCTGACTTCAGCAGGTGCGAAAGTCGTCATGACCCGTACCACCGATAGAGATGTCTACGGCCCTTACGCTTCCGATACGGCGGAATTGCAGGCACGCTGCGATATTGCCAATGAAGCCCATGCCCACGTCTTCGTTTCCATTCACATCGATTCAATCTCCAATCCGCAGATTGACGGCGTTACGGCCTACTACTACGTAGGAAGTGATAAATCTCTCCTGCTGGCGCACATGCTCCACCAGGCGACGCTGAACAGTCTCTCCATTCCGGATCGGGGTGTCAGAGCAAACAACTTCTATGTCACCGCCCATACCACGATGCCCTCCGTCCTCATGGAAATGGGGTATATTTCCAATGAACACCGTTTGAAGATGCTGACTTCCAAGTGGGCACCCAAGAGTATTGCCAAGAGCCTTTTCAACGGCCTTGTAGATTATTTCGCCCAGACTGATTAAGGAGGATGCCATGAAAAAGATATATCTGCTCGGAGCGGCATTTCTTATTTCGCTCGGTATCACAGGCTGCACCCCGGCCACAACCGCCACACCGCCGGCATCAAAACCGGCTTCTACCGTTGAGCAGCAAGAAAAAGAAGTATCTCTCACGATTTACCGTCCTACGGAAGATGCTATGTACCTTGTGCCGGCCACCGTGAAAATGAAACTAAAAGATGATCCTCCAAAAGCGGCACTGGCTGCCATGATTGCCGATGATCGTAAACAGAAATACCCGATCCTTCCGAAAGGGTTATCTGTCAATACCGTCAAGGTAAAAGACGGCATTGCCACCGTCGACTTTTCAAAAGAGCTTCTAAACATGGATAAGAGCACCACGACGGAAGAACTTTTCACCGCTATGACAGTAAACACGCTCACTGAATTCCCGGATATTAAAGAAGTAAAATTTCTGATGAACGGCAAAGCCATCACTCACCTTTCCGGTCACAGCGATATGACAAGAACTTTCAAGCGGATGAATGACATCATAAAAAAATAATCAACTGAAAACGGGGATCCTCCATAAGAGAAGAATCCCCGTTTTTTATTGAAAATTTTCAACTCAATCATACCGCTGTTCTTTGATCCGCCGCGCCAAATCGCGCTTCGCCGCTTTCGCTGCCATGTCCTGCCGCTTGTCGTACAGCTTTTTCCCTGTGGCAAGACCTATTTCCACTTTAATTTTCCCATGGCGGAAATACATTTTCAGCGGTACCAGGGTATATCCCTTCGTCTTCAGGGTATTTTCTATTTTTAAAATTTCTTTTTTATGGAGAAGCAGTTTCCTTGTCCGAAGCGGGTCATGATTGAAAATATTTCCCTGCTCATACGGGCTGACATGGGCATTCCAGAGAAATACTTCTCCTTTCTGCACACGGGCAAAACTGTCTCTTAAATTCACCCTGCCGGCGCGGATGGATTTTACTTCCGTTCCGGTAAGCGCGATGCCGCATTCATAGGTTTCATGAATGAAATAATCATGATAGGCCTGACGGTTTGCGGACACAGGCGGCGCATTTTTTTCTGCTGCCATTATTTTTTTTCCCTTTACCTTTCTTTGCTTTCTTTTTTGTGTTCGATTTGGAACGGGATCCTTTTCTTACACGCCTTTCCAGATTAAGCGGTGATCGGATCTCCCCCATGACGAAATCCAGCTCCCGTTTTTCCTTATCCGCTTTGACAAGGGTCACACGCACCGGCATTCCCATGGTGTATTTCTTCCCGCCGCGCAGCCCTTTAAACGTCATGGTATCTTCCTGATAAACGTATTCGTCATCATCCATGGAATCGATATGGACAAGTCCTTCCACTCCGTTATCCAGTCCGACAAATATGCCGAACCGGGTAAGCCCTGTAATATGGGCATCAAAAGGCTCTCCAACAAAAGGAACCATGTATTCCGTCATTTTCAGATCGGTTGTATCTCTTTCCGTTTCCACCGCATTCTGTTCCGTTTCGGAGCAATGCTCCACCGCGCGGAGAAGAAATTCCGTCTGCTTTTTCAGCTGTGATTTATTCAGCCTGTTCCGAAGAGCCTGGCGGATGAGCCGATGAACCATGAGATCAGGATAGCGGCGGATCGGCGATGTGAAATGGGTATAGCAGGTGGACGCTATACCAAAATGCCCTTTGTTCTCCGTACTGTAACACGCCTGCGGCAGAGATCGGAGTGTCATGACCTGTACGACGGCTTCGATCTCTTTTCCTTTCATGCTTTCCATAAGGCGCTGCATATCTTTCGGTTCCGGTTCTTTCGGCAGCTTTTCCGCCACTCCGAAAATCGCCATCATCCTTTTTAAAGAAAGGAGCTTATCTCCGTCCGGATGATCATGAATACGATATACGGAAGTATGTCCCGTAGCTTCCAGGAAACGGGCGACCGTTTCATTGGCGGCAATCATGGCATCTTCAATCATCTTTTCCGCATCGCCGCGATTCCGTTTTTCAATGCGGAGCGGAGTGCCTTCCTCATCAAGAATCACTTTATATTCAGGGAAATCAAATTCCAGAGCGCCTCTGTTTTCTCTGTTTTTACGGAGGATATCAGCACACGCTTTTAAATTCCGGAGCATGGGCAAATATGGTTTCAAATCATCAGACGCCACTCCCGTTTCAAAGGCCTGATTTATCTCCGGATAGTTGCAGCGCCGCACCACGCGAACCATGGAAGGCGTAATCTTTTCCGCCGCTACCTTCCCGTCAGGCGCCACATCCATAATGCAGGACATGGCATAACGGTCTTCATCATGATTCAGGCTGCACAAATCGTTGGAAAGCTGGAAAGGCAGCATAGGTATAACACGGTCTGCCAGGTAGACGGATGTCCCGCGGCGATATGCCTCATCATCAATTAAACTTCCTTTCCTCACATACCGGCTTACATCGGCAATATGAACCCCCAGTTGATAATGGCCATTTTCTTTTTTCACACAGTAAACAGCGTCATCCAGATCTTTCGCATCCGGGCCGTCAATAGTCACGATGGGAAGGCTGCGGAAATCCTCCACTCCTTTTTCCTGTTTTATTTCCCTGGGAAAAGCATCGGCTTCCGCCATGAGTGCTTTGGAAAACACATGGGGCAGCCGGTGCTGGGCGATAATGATGTCGATATCAATCCCTTTATCCCCCTTATAGCCGATAAGCTCCGTCACTTTCCCCTCGGCATTTGCCCTCGCCCCGGGCCATCTTGTCACTTCCACCATCACACGGGCACCGGTGACCGCTTCCAGTTCCTCTCCCCGTGGTATTTCAATCACCATATCGATCTTTTCGTCAATCGGTATGGCTTTTCCTCCAAAGGATGTCATCTCATAAGTGCAGACAAAAGTATTTTCCGCTCTTTCAATGATGCGGAGGACTTCTCCCTCCGTATTGTGACGCCCCGTTTCTCCTTTTTTTATACGCACTTCCACGATATCATTATTGACTGCATTCAGATGATCACGGTCAGCAATGTACACATCTTCATGATCCTCATCCGTAATCAGGAATCCGAAACGCGGTCCGTACGATTTATAGACCCCCTGCAGAACCATGCCGGGACGATACGATAATTTTTCCTTATCTCCCATTTTCTGTCTCCTTCAATAAAAAAGGCTTGCCTCGTGCAAGCCCCAACCCCCTCATTAAAACGTATTCATATACCGCCCAAGCACAAGACAAAGAACGGCGAATATAATACCGAGCACAACGGTAAACTTTGAAAGAACCGCGTCTTTACCGCGGGATTTCCCTCCCATCATACCTTCTGCGCCGCCGCCAATCGCACTTCCCATGCCGGGCTGTTTGGATTCCTGGGCCACAACCACGATAATCAAAAACAAAGCCACTACCATCGTTATTCCAATTAAAGCATATTTCACAGTACTTCCTCCTATGCATCATGAAAGATACAGTAAATTTTATATGAACAATATCAAGAATTAGTATATAACACAGCTGCTTTCAGGTCAACTTTTCCCATAAAGCCCCTGTCACATTACCTTCTTCTCAATTTTTCCAGCTTATCCTGCACAGATGAAGGAATATGTCTGCCGATTTCAATCCGCGGATTCGCCATATTATTCCGGCGGATAAAAATCGTCTGCACTTTCTTATCTTCATTCCACAACCGCACCAGATCGGAAACCGCCATACGGTAAGCACCGTTCCCCAGCACCTGGTTCTGTTCCGCGCCATCCGATGTCACAACGAAAATAGAGCGGTACTCATCCCGCCTTTTATATGATTCCATTTCAATATAACTGTCCGCTGTCATTTTCGACGGTGTGTACACCACATGGAAAAAGGGGGAAACCGTTTCCACTTTCGCTTTTAAAGAACGGCTCTTCCCGTCAAAAACGACAATCACCTCCACGTCGTTATGAGCCCCATAGTCCTGCATAAGATCTACCAGCTTTTTGCGGCTCGACTCCAAATCGGTTCGAGGAAACTCTTCGGGAAGCCAAAAGATAACATTATATCCGTCAATCAAGTATAAATCTTTCATCTCAATTCCTCTGCCGGACTGCCTCATACATGAGAAGCGCTGCGGCAACAGATACATTCAGAGATGACACTTTGCCTTTCATCGGAATGCGTACACAGAAATCACACATTCTTTTGGTGAGAGGACTTATGCCTTTTCCTTCCGCTCCCATAACGATAACCAGAGGACCTTTCAAATCCGCCTGATACAGATCACCGCCGTCCATATCAGCGCCGACTGCCCAAAACCCCCGTTCTTTCAGTTTTTCCAGTGTCTGCCGGATATTTCCAATCTGACAGACCGGAAGATAAGCAAAAGCACCTGCCGCCGTCTTCATAGCGGCCGCCGTCACCGGTGAACTTCTATGCTTGGGAAGCAGTACCGCCGCCGCACCCGCACATTCCGCTGTGCGGACAATCGCACCTATATTTCTCACATCTTCCACACCATCAAGAAGAATAAGCAGGGGATCCTTTCTTCCACAAGACGAGAGCACCTCTTCCAAATCAGCATATGCATAAGGCTTCAAAGACGCAGCCACTCCCTGATGCCGGACACCTTCCGTCAAACGGTCAAGCTCCCTTTCCTCCGCCTCAATAACGGAGATGCCGAAACGTTCCGCTTCGTTAGCCAATGCCAAGAGGCGGCCATCCTTTTTCCCCGGTTTTATGAAAACTTTTTTTACCTGCCCTGCACGCAGAGATTCCAGTACGCTGTTCCGGCCGCCGATAAAACAGGTTTCCCCTTCCTTTCTCCTGCTCCCAGAAGAAAATCCCCTTTCCCTACGCATGGATTGGTCTCCGCTCCTTCTTTTCTCATGCGGATCGCATTTCCGTTCCTTTTTATCAGGGGAAACCCTTCTGTTATTCATCGTGAAACTCCCTTGCCAAATAAGAAAGCCCGCGCCCCATAAGGAAATCAAGCCTTTCCTTCTGCCGTGACAGATAGAGATACCCCAGGAGCCCTTCAAATGCCGTAGACTCCCTGTATTCCTCTACGGTAGCGCTTTTCGGCACTGTAGAATGGGTATTCCTTGCCCTTTTGCAAACTTTTAATTCTCTGTCGGAAAGTAATTCTTTTATCTCAAAAAGGATACGGCTCTGCTGGCGGGCGGACACCATCTCCGATGCCAGGCTGTTTAATATCTGCACATTGTAAATCCCTGTATCGATCAGCGCTTTTCTGACAAAAAAGGTCCAGCATACATCACCGATATACGCCAGTGTCAGCGCATCCATGGCAAAAATATCCTGTTCACCCAATTCAGGGGATCCTCTCCCCAGTTTTTGCACCATTTGCTTTTTCAGAAAAAGAACCCTTTTAAACTCCACGTCTCTTCCACCTTGCGCCGGTCGGCGTATCTTCGATTACGATACCTGCGGCATCCAGCCTGTCACGGATTTCATCGGCAATTTTGTACATTTTTTCTTTTCTCGCCGTCTGGCGGACTGCCAGAATGATATCCATCAGATCATTATAAGATTTGTCATCCGGAGAATCCGTCTTTTCCCATACCTCTTCAAGAATTCCCAAGATGTCCATAATCGTTTTCAAAGCGGTATACGCCTTTTCTACCGATTCATGATCCACACTGAGGCCGCCGTCTACCGCAGTCCCGTAAATATTGATTGCTTTCGCCAGGTCAAACATGGCGCCAGTGGCAAGTCCCGTATTGAAATCATCATCCATCGCTTCATGGAAGGCCTTCAGCGACTCTTCCGCCGCTTTCTCAAGGGAACGGGATGCGTCTGTTTTTTCAGCACCTTCTTTAGCCGCTAATTCTTTCAGCCGTCCGATGACCCCTGACAAACGTTCCATATTCTTCTCCGCTTCGTCCAGACGGTCACGGGAATAATCCAGCGGATTTCTGTACTGGACAGACAACAGGAAATAGCGGAGCGCGTCGCCGGAATATTCTTCCAGCACGTCCTTCGCCAGGAAGAAATTATTCAAGGACTTGCTCATCTTTTCCGAGTTAATCGTAATAAATCCGTTATGCAGCCAGTAATTGACAAACTTGCACCCCGTGCATCCTTCCGACTGGGCGATTTCATTTTCATGATGCGGGAAAATCAGATCGCTGCCGCCGCCATGGAAATCAAAAGTCTTTCCCAGATAATGGACAGACATGGCGGAGCATTCAATATGCCAGCCGGGACGTCCCTTTCCCCAGGGACTTTCCCAGAACGGTTCACCCGGTTTGGCCCCCTTCCAGAGAGCAAAATCGCCGGGATTGCGTTTTCCCTCATTGACCTCGATACGTGCGCCTGCCAGCATGTCATCAATCTTGCGTCTGGATAACGCCCCGTAATGCTCAAAAGTGGAAATATCATAATAAACATCATTTCCTAATACATAGGCATGGCCTTTATCAATCAGCCCCTGCACCATATCGATGATATCCTGCATATGGTCAGACACACGGGGATACACATCCGCCCGCCGCACATGCATGGCGTCCATCACTTGGAAATAAGCATCAATATACCTGTCGGAAATCGTTTTCCAGTCAGACCCCTCGGCATTTGCCTTATTGATAATCTTATCGTCCACATCAGTAAAATTCTGCACAAACTCTACTTTATAGCCGATATGCTTCAGATAGCGGCAGATCACATCCCAGGTCACCGCCGGACGGGCATTCCCGATATGGGGGTGATTGTACGGTGTGACGCCGCAGACATAAATCTTAACTTCCCCCGGCACCAGCGGCCGGAATACCGTCTTCTCTCCTGTCAGCGTATTATACACCTTGATTTCTTCCATCTTTATTCCTCCAAATCTCATTCACTCATACAAATCAAAAGACCGCCGCCTCACAGAGACGGTGGCCCGCAATTCCACTCTGCCGGCTGAAAAGCCGTCCATACATTAACGCACATTCACGGAAGAAGATACAAGAATCCGATTCCTTCCCCTCTCCAGCTCACAAATGCATTTCCTCAAACCCATGACAGACGGCTCCCATCGCCCCGCCCTCTCTTCAGACATGAAGTAAGAATACTTCTTTTGCTCATCGCCTTTACATTCAATTGGAAAGCACAAACAGCTGACCTGGTTTTTGACCCCACACCCGCCTGCTGGAGCGTTCGCTACCCGGCACTTGCCTCTCACTATTAACCCTCTCGATTTCCTCGGCAGGACTTACTTCTAAGCCGCACCATGCTCAGTATTCTTTTAAACACCTTACGTGGATCGCTTTGCCTGCGACTGGCATCGACTTTCAACCACAGACCTGTTAATGCTTATGTATTATTATAGAAGTTTTTATATAGACAGTCAATATTGATTTTTATCAATCAGTGTGCCGGCTGCAGATAAAAGAAATATTTCCTGTACCCTCTTTTTTACAAAAGAAAACCGCTCCGAAGAGCGGCCTTTCATCCACTTTATTACCTTGCGCCTTTTTGCTCCTTTTCATAAACGATTTTAATCGTTCCCCTGCGTTTTGCGTCAAATTGGACTCGTCCCGGTTCCGTCCGCACAAAACGATACGTTGTGATATTGCGGATATAATCATTTCCATTGGCATAATCACCGGATACGCCCTTGATCGTCTGTGTCGCATAAATATCACGTCCGTGAATATCCACATATTTTATATACACATAAGCATCCTCCACCTTTTGAGCGGCAGGATGAGACCGGGGACCGTTCCAAACAGCGGCTTCCGACGGAAAAATAAAGAAAGGCGCAGCAGCTGCCATAACCCAGATCATCCACATTCTCAGCGTTCTGTTCATAAAACTACCTCCTTCACTCTTCTGCTAAAATGCAATATAAAATAATAAAATGTATTCCTCATCCTCATTTTATCATACATTTAGTGAAAATCAATTTTCCGCGAATCTCATGAGTAGTAACATCACAGCTGTTTTTTGCTGTCAAATTAAACCATTTCCGTATCTGAAATAATTACGGACATCACTGATCAGGAATGTATTCTTTCCATTTGCCATTTTCAAGAATTTCCAATTTTCCCCACTGAGGTTCACCGATATCACGTCCCTTTACTCTTATCGGTAAAAAAGCATCGTGCTGGCAATAAGGCAGCGGATCATCTATAGGAATCCAGCCTTTTTCATCCACAAGATCATTCCAATCCTCATAGACATCTTCAACCGTTTTATACCAATAGTCAAATGAACATTGAACGGCATCCTTTTGGCAATACATAAACAGATATACTCCATCTTTTTTCGTCTGATACAGCATGATTTTATATATGTAATCTTTCTTGTTTGTTTTTATCGGTTCTTTTAAGTATGCATATCTTCTCATTTGTATTTTCCTACTACCGCTTTACTGGTGAGCTTTCATGCTCCCACCGCTCTGAAATCCGGCAATCCATTTCAGGTAAAAAATTTAGATGATTATATCAATCCCGCTTGTGAAAATGAAGTAAAACAGTTCCATAATCTGTCAGACTTTTTTATCCTATGCCCCATAATTTTGAAATATATTAATTATCTTCTGCCATCTCCTGTTTATTCATACTTCTGCCTTCAATACCATTTGATCACTCAGCATATTTACCGTAATCGGCAAACAATGCTTTTGCAAAACCTCTAAAATATGTCTGATCTACTTCATTTTCAAATGTCAGTTCATGTCCATATCCAACACCCATTTTATTATGAATATAGCCTTTAATGCGAATATGTCCGCCTGTCACAGCCGTAAATTCTAAAAAGCAGTGCATACTATATGGTTCTTCCAGTCTTGCTGATCCGCTCAGAGTTTCATAAAGCTCATTCAAATTCACCGCGAAATCAGATAGAGCAATGTCATCAATATCCATAATAGAATCCGCAGAAAAACCTAAACTTGACACTTTAACCCGAAGACTATTCGCCTTGGGGTACGGAAAATTATCCTGATGAATTCCAGGCAGCAATTCTAATAAAAAATTTTCAGTTTCCAGCTTGTACATATGCCCTCCAAAACATCATTTCATCCTCATCTGTGAACTTTTTCACAATATCTTATCCATGTGTACTATAAATTCATATAACAGAAAGAATGATCTTTAATATACTTTTGTACTTTCTGACTAAGTATCTTGCCCTCACAAACTTTTAGAAATTCTGAATGACAACTTCTTATTTCACTTTATCGTATCCATCTTATTACCGTCAATATCAATAAACGTCCCGCAATCTGGCATGCTTGATCAAGTCCGGTTTTCCGGAGACATCATATCCACAAATCTTCCCCGCAAAAGCAGAAAACTTTCTGAACGATTTAAAACCTGAGCGTATTAAAATAAGCACATAGCTGAAAGGTTTTGCAATCTTAAAGTTATGTGCCTTGTTTTATATAATATTCAATTATCTGTGCAAACCGGATTATATTAGTCCCTCCGCCTTCAAACGAATGGCATAAAATTCCTGAAATGTATCCGGTTCTTCTGCTATCGTTTCTTTCATTAAAGCTAACCTTCTTTTACCAACCCGCCTATCTAATACAGCAAATATCCGTACGATTAAATTTTCACTCTTCAAACTCATTTCGATACTTTGCTGATCAAATTCTGCAAAGGCATTATAAAAACAACGCTGATCAAATATGCCTAACCGTAAGGCTGTATCATCCATAAACGCAAATTCCTTTTTCATGCGTTTTTCATATTTTTCATCTTTGGGAAATAAATCTGCTTTCATCCAATTATTGTAATAACATCCTTTGATAATTTCTTTTCCATCATACCTTATTGCCGCCCGTCCCTCATGATCAGGACTTCTGCTATATGATGTCGCATAATACTGAATATGCCCCCGCAGACTTGGGGCTAAATATTCTGTCTCCAGCTTTTTTCTTATACCACTCCAGCTTGACATTCCCTCTTCTCCAAAAATTTATCGATCACTATTTCTCTACAAAAACATTCCTGCAAGATGATGGAAGACCTTCCAAACAATTTATATGACAGGAGTTTTTGTCCTGTAAAATCTCTAAAATACTGTATTTTCAACCGTTTTTATACAGAAACACATTGGTTACCGTTATTCCCACTCTTCATATAAAGCCTGCTGCCCATTATATAATTTGACTTATAAGTCGTTGGAGAAGAAAACGTTTATAAAAACAGTCGCATAATCCACTACTTATCCTTATGGTTCTACAAAAAAATCCTTATAAACGCTGGATATTTCTTTTAGTTTTTCACTCATTAAAGGACCTAAATATTTAAAAATCCCATCAACTAACTCGTCTCCGGCTCTCCCCACGATTCTCCCACTTAATTTTTTAAGAATGGAAGAGAGTATCCCCTTAAATCCCAATTCTTCTCTTGCACCACATTTAACTAATGCTTCCGTTATTCTCTTTCGTGATTCATTCGGAATCATATCTTCAAATATGGTGATATAAGCTTCCTCTGATAATTTAATCAATTCAGCGGAAAAGGAACCATCCGTAATATATCCCAATCTTTTAAGTTTCCACCTCAAATGATCTGATAATAATGGATTACTAATTTCAATTGCAATTTTATCATTTTCCTTAAAGAAAATAGGGGTAGACAGTAACGCCCTTAATTCTTTATTCAGCATTTCTTCTGATGAGTTACGCATTTTCGCTTCATATAATAGATTTCTTGCCTTTGCTCTGGTCACTTTCAAATTGGATACAATGTCATATAAATCAGGATCTTTCTCTATAATCTTTAAATCTTGCAGCTTCATAAAAAGCAATATATCAAAATCCCTTTTAGACATAGACCCATATGCAGGGTTCACATAAGCAGTGATTAATTCTTTAAAAACTCTTTTCACTTCCTTGGCATCAACGCCATCAATTCGATCTACAAACATCATATCCCCCCTCTGTCATTTAATATAAAGCCCATTCAAATACATTTCTTAGCAGTTCTATGAAAACAGTTCATCTGCTTCATGCTCAGCAGAATTAAAAACTCTGTAATATTTTCAGAGATATATCTATATGATTTATCCAATTCACCCGATAAACCGGGATTTATCTATACTCCGTCAGCAAATAGTGACCATTACATTACCATTTACTTCTAATATTTTCTTATAGAAGTCTTTCAGATTTTGAAAGTAATCCATTAGTTCTTCTTTTATTTCATCCGTTTCTTCTTCATAATTCCAAATGTCCGGATATATATTTGCTTTTCTGCATTCTTTCATACTGAAATTTTCCATAGCTTTTTCTATATCAAAATGATCAAGAGCAAAAACTATATCTTTAACCCTCGACTTTTCTGTATAAGATATAAACTCTTCCACACCTTCAATAGAAGACACACCTACAACCGCTTCACTAAAAGGGTTGTTTTTTATAGGCTCACTGCTGCTTGCTCCTGTAAGCACGAAATGAAGTGCATCCCACATCTTATCTAAATCAAGGAGTATCTCTACATCCCCATTCTGCTCTTCTGTCTCCTCAAAAGTTTTATTCTCTTCTGAATAGAAAGCCTTAAGCTCCTTTAAGTTTTTATCACTTAAATATTTATAATTTGCTATTATCCCCATTTTTCACTCCTTTCCACATACTGTGATTTGTTTTCTGTTTTTTATGATTATCGACAAATTTTATGGGAGGGTAAACAAACATACCGCTACTTCCTCGATATGGAGCACCCCTATATCTCCTCCCATCCTCCTGCCTGCCCATCATATTTTGCAAACTCACCGGTATCCGTAAATTCAGATGCTGTCAGTCCCACTTCAAAAATACAATCAAAGTCATTCGAAGTTAAAAAATACAATGCCCTGTCTGTCAGTAACGCTTCTCCAAAATCAGCATGTTCAAATCTTTTCCCATCGCTGTTATTCCCTACCGGTTTATACTGATATTTCAACAAACGGTTTTCCAATGCTGACTGCTGCTCCGGTGTGAATCTTTCCAGATTTTCCTCCTTTTCAAAGAAATCGGGTTGTGCTGACTGCTGTTCTTTCTGTTTTGTTTTAACAGAGAACAAAGAGATTGTGTAACTCATTACGATCTTCCTCCTTATAAATATTATAATTTACCCATCACTATTTCCACAAAAGCCTCCCATCAAAATAATGAAAGGCTTTCATAACAAACCTACCTTTCACGAATATATAAAAACCTTTTAAAACATAATTTAAACGAATAACCACCCGTTCTACAGTGGTTATGATTTATTCCCACTCTTCTTTTTCTACCGTTCACTTCATCCAAAACCGTTCAAAATAAAGGTTTTTTGTTTTTTGTTTGTTGTGTGCTTGGAAATTCGTTCGATTTAAGCTCGTTTTAAATTTTTTTACCCATCCCAGTCCCAGTTTCAACTACTAAATTAATCTATAGTATCAAAATCAAACTCTTTCAAATCTTTATTGATTGTTTTGCCTTTATAATATCCATCAAAATTATATATAGTCTTTATGTTGTTTTCTTCTTGATATTCATAAAAGTAATCTTTATTTGCTTGTTTTTTTATGACTTGATTTTCAAAAATTATCCACTTCCCAAGAGTTTGATCTGTAGCTTCTTTAACACTACGCTCATACTCTGTTATATCTAAATCCTCACTAAATTTTCTACTTACAATATTAATAACTGCGTATTTTCCATAACGCAATGCATTTCCATATTTATCCATGCCATAATTTTCTTCTTGTTTTTCTATCTCTAATAAGTATTGATAGCAATAATATCCATAAACATATTTCTTGTAATCTTTTTCATTTTTAAAATATTGTTTAAAATTATTTTCTCTAAATAATACTATATCACTACTTTGTCTAGCTTTTTTTGCATCCCCACTTATACTAACAGCAATTCTCATAAAATTTGAAAGATCAATTATTTGTTTCTTCTCAATATAGTTCTTATTTATTCCTTCATAAAATTCCCCTTGTTTTCTATTTAAGAATAAACCAAAATCACGATAAATATTTTGTTGATAATTTACCAATAGCGCTTCATTTGATCTGCGATCCATTTCACTTACCACAGACTGTTCATTTGTCGCATGTGATAAATTTTCGATTAATTTTAATTTTTTTTGTTTGATATCTTCAGCATTCTCATTGTTTTGATCGTCGGCAATAAACGTAATTATTTTTACCAACACTTCTTTTTCATTAAATATACTGTAATTATCATTAAAAATACATTCTTCATATAAAGATGATAATGTAAAAGCTGTTTGTCCCCCATTTATAATTTGTGGATTCGTTATAATAAGTTGTGCTCGATCTTTTTTAGCAACCTGAGAATTTATCTGTGTATCATCTGATAGAATTGTTATTCCATTATTAAATAAAGCAAATTCGTTAGTCGATTTGTTTTTTACTGTGTTAGCAATCTGCGGATTAACTTGGTTATTTTTTAAACCTAAAAAGCATCTCGGATTATATTTTAAGACAGAATTTTTATATCTGTATAAAATTTTGGCAATTTCAACAAGCGGAACAAATGTAACCAATATCTTACAATCACTTAATTCTGTGTTAACTGTATATCCTATTCTACCTTCATTGCCTTCTTTATTTGTAAGGGACAAGTTAATTCTAATTTCTTCTGCATTAAAAAAACATCCAGAAACTACAGGGAAAACCAACTCTTTATAACATTTCTCAAAATTAAATACATCGCAAGAAAATCCTCCAGTTAATTTTTTTATATATTTACTTCTTTTTTCTTTTAAGTTTGCGAGTATTATAACTTTATATTTATATCTCCCAATATCTTCAACTTCTTGAATTTTTTTTGCATTTTTAATATTTTACTATTATACGAATTTCCATCTTCGTCAATTTCTTCACCTTCAGTTACTCTATCTACATCCATTGAAAGCAATTCGTCATAATCTATTTCCTTATTCTCAAAATTTTTTTCATTGGTTCTAAATTTAGATTGAACGAACACAATTTCCTTTGATTCTTTATCTATATAGTATGCATCTATGCCACCATCATATGAGCCATCTGTAATATAATGTTCTCTATCTTCAAATCTTTCGATTCCATACATGCCCTTTAAAAACAAATGAATAAATGCCTTAGATCTTGCCTTATTTAGCCCTTCAGTATTAGTATCTTCTGGATAATATGTTTTATATTCTGTAGGTGCTTCCTTTCGTAATTCATCCAATATTTTAACCAATGTATCATATCTATTCATAACTCTTATCCTCTAAACTCTTTCGCTCAAATTATTATAAACATCTTCCAAAAACACGCCCATAAGATTTTTGTTCATTTTATCATCCTTTAGCAGCACAGAAAATAAATCCATATTTTGTTCATAACCTTCCATAAGTGCATCTTGAACAGCATCATAATATGCAAATCTAAAGTCACTAATAGTATTGCTATTTGCACTGTCTTTAAGTCTTGTGTTTTTAAGTAGTAAATCTCTTACCTGAAGTGCAGATTTTGTTGCAACATCAAAGTCAAAGTTTTTATTATATCTCAAATTAATTTCATCAATAATCTTTGATAATTTCTCTTTAACTTGTTCTTCAAAATAAACCTCATTAGGTGCAGGTGCTTTTATTTCAGGTTTTGATTCTATACTACTGTCATGTTCCCCTGTTTTCTTTTGTTTAAAATTCTCAACTGTTATTTTATCTGCTATATCAAAATCATTTCCCATTTTACCAATCTCTATCTCTTTTATTAGATATGATAGGAAATTGTATTTTTTGTGTAAATCAATATCTTGGTATCTTGTCGCCTGAATCAAGAAACCATAGAATCTTAAAAATCTTCTTATTGTACTTCTTATTTCAAGTTTAATTAAATCATCATTTTTATCAATAATTCCTAAGCTCTTTCCAAGTAGAGACCACATTTTAGACTTATCTTTAGAATTACGCCTATCCTTGTATAAATATCTATTAAATAATTCAATATCATCATAATCCAAGAAATTATATTGAGATAATTGCTTTTCAACTTCTCTTATAGCTGACGGTGTTATAGTTTCTCCTAAAATGGTTTCTGTATAATATGGTTCAAACGCCTTTTGAATGTCATCATATTCATTCTTAAAATCTATAATAAAAGTCTTTTTATCATACCCCGGGTATATCCGGTTCAGTCTTGAAAGTGTTTGAACTGCATTAACACCTCTTAATCTCTTATCAACATACATAGCACACAATTTAGGTTGATCAAATCCTGTTTGATACTTATTAGCGACCAGTAACACTTGATATAAATCGGTATCAAAAGCATCAACAAGTTTGCTTTCATCCATACCATTCATTACTGATTCTGTATATTCCTTACCATCTAAGGTTACTTTACCAGAAAATGCCACAAGTGCCTGTATCCCTGTATAATTGTGCTTATTGATATACTCGACAAATGCATTTTTATACTTTACTGCTGCCTGTCTTGATGAAGTGACTACCATAGCCTTAGCCCTACCATTTAATTCATGCATTACATTATATTTAAAATGTTCAATTATAATTTCTACCTTTTGAGAAATATTAGTGTCATGTAGTTCAATATATTTAACAATTTTTCTTTTAGCTGCAACAGTATCCAATTCTGGATCACTATCAACTATTTTGTTAACCTTAAAATATGTTTTATAAGTTACATAATTCTTCAACACATCGAGAATAAAGCCTTCTTCAATTGCTTGTTTCATTGAATATAAATCAAAAGAAGTCTTTTTTCCCTCACTATTCATACTTCCAAATAATTGAAGCGTTGTGAATTTAGGCGTTGCAGTAAATGCAATCATGGAAACATTATTTGGTTTACCACTTCTTTGTATTTCTTTTTCAATCTTGTCTTGTAGTGTCTCCTCTTCACCACTTTCATATCGAGGTATTTCTTCTGCAGCCATCAATTGTGAAGAAAGGGCATACGAGACAGATTCCATTGCTGTTCCGGAGGTGGATGAATGAGCCTCATCAATAATAATTGCGAACTTTTTTTCTCTTAAATTCTCAACAATATCCTTAATATACATGAACTTGTGTATTGTAGTAACTATTATTTTTGTATTACTATTGAGGGCTGATGCCAAGTCCTGTGATGTACATTTATCATCCATAACTTTAATAAGCCCATCTTTATGTTCAAGACCCATTACCGCATCTTGTAATTGTCTATCTACAACAATTCTGTCAGTTATCACACAAATAGTATCAAAAATAACCTCGTCCTTTGAATTATGAAGAGACGCTAATCTATGAGATAACCAAGCTATCGTATTTGTTTTACCACTTCCTGCAGAATGCTCAATTAGATAGTTTTTTGAAGTCTCCTTTATTTTTATATCATGAACTATTTTTCTAACCGCGTTAAACTGATGATATCTAGGGAAGATAAGAGTTTCAGATTTCTTATATCTACCTGTTCTATCATCTTTTTTCTTTTCTTTTTTTAAGTATATTATCTTATCAATCAAATAAAGTAACGTCTCTTTTGACAAGATATCTTCCCACATATATGAAACATCCAAGCCATTTTCATTGTGTGGATTCCCCTTGCCTGATTCAATCCCATATCCGGATCCCTTATTAAATGGTAAGAAAAATGTGGAACTTCCCTTTAATTGTGTAGTCATGTAAACTTCAAACAAGTCCATAGCAAAATTTACTATAGTGCCCGACTTAAATTTAAATAATCTAGTCTTAAAATCTCTTTCAAATTTGTATTGTCTAATTGCGTCCTCATAATTTTGACCACTTGTGTTACATTTTAGTTCAAAAGTCGCAATTGCTAAACCATTTAAGAAAATAACCAAATCAATTCTTTCATCTTTTTTATGATAAACCTCTTCCATTACAGAAAAAATATTCTTTCTGTAATTCTCTATAGCTTCTTTATTGAATGAAGTGGCAGGTTTTCTATACATTAGATTTAATTTAACGCCGGTATCCAACTCTATGCCATTTTTTAATACATCAATTAGACTTCTATAGTCTTTATTGATTTCATTATTCAAATAATTAATTATAGTTTCTTCAGTTTGCTCTCCATAAAGCCTTCGTAGTGCTTCAACTTCATCAGCTTGCGTATCATTTAGAAATTTAAATAAGATGTCCGTGTCCATAGCAAGACCGGCATTGAAATTCTTAGAATCCCTTCTAATATATCCATTTTCATTTTCAAGATATTCCAAAATTAGTTTTTGAAAATCTTCTTTTTCTCTAAGTTGCCCAGCTTTAATTGCCATAATCTACACCTCCAACACGCTTTTTACCTGTCACATATTCATAAATCAAACTCTTTCTATGTTCTTTCATTAGATCCAACTGCCTTTCTTTTTTTGAAATAATCGAATCTATTTCTGAGCATTTTTTGTCTAGAAAATCTGTGATTTTTAGCTGTTCATCATACATTGGGACTATAATCTTTAGATTCTTCAATAATTGTTGGCTTATATTTGGCTGCGTTCCACCAATAGCTATCATTAGCAGTTGTTCTTTACTAGCTCTTAATAAATAAAATAAATAATTCGTGTGAAGGGAATCATCACCTTTCATAGAACAGCACGCCTGATTTACATAAGCGTCTATCCTAGATATTGCTATATTGCCCACAGAAGCTCCATACATAGCTATAACCACAAATGGGGCTGTATACATTTTTAAAGTCTTTGTTGAGTTTAAAGCATATTTTGTTATTGTTTTTTCTGTTTCTTGTATATAGTAATTTTTATACAAATCTCCTGATTGAATCCAATTAAATTCACCGTCATAATTAAAACTATCACTCGAATCAGGGGTAGAGCCACTCCCAATCAAAGATAACTTATATTTAATTCTACTAATATCCCAATGTTTTGGTATATCACCTATCCACGCAATGCCACTATCCTTCATAGGAACATTCTTATCTAATCCTTTTGTAACAGTTTCTGTTATTAAAGATTTCTTATAATCCTTAAGCAGTTCAATCTGTTTTTCTATTTTAGAACTTATAGAATCTATTTCCGCACATTTTTTATCAAGGAATTCTGCAATTTTATTTTGTTCTGTTAAATTAGGTACTGCTATTTTAATCTCTCCCAATAAACTACGGCTTATCCTTTTCATTGTTGTTCCCCTAGAAATCAACTCAGCTTCTTTTGCATAGCCATCGGTGTTCATAATATACAATAAAAATTTTTTACTATATATATTATCCGGCCTTAAAATTACATTATCAACAGCGACAACATAAATAGGATACTTATCTGGAACAATACAAGCTCTACCAACAGGTAAATTTAATCTTGAAATCATTAAGTCGCCCGGATATACTTCTAAACATCTAAGTTTATCGAATGTTTCTTTAGAAATATAACTTTCTCCTTGCTCTTTATAGTAACCTTCGCCAACATTCCCAGATGTAAGATACCTAATACCTGATTCCAAAATATCCTTAGATTCAATCCAATCTCCATCTTTAAATAAACTTTTTATATTCGTTACCAATTGTTTGATTTTTTTTACTTTCCAATATTTAGGTATTTCTCCAATCCACTCTACTCCACTATCTTTATAGCTGTTCATTATTACACCTCACTTTTTAAAAGAACACTAATATCATTAGAAAGCTCTTTTTCAAGTTCCATAAATTCAAATAAAAGTTTATCTGAACTTTCCGGTGCTACATATTTATAAAAATATCTTGTGAATGGAATTTCTGCCCCTAGTTTTTCTTTGTTAGTATTAGATATTTTTTTATTTTCATCAAAATCATAAAAGTAAATTGCATCTGGTATATGTGGTAAAACCTCTTTAGCAAAGTATTCATCCACATCTTGTGACAGTTTTATAATTTCACTATCTTTTGTAGTCGAGTCTATCTTTACATTCCCTTTAGCATCTTTTTGTATAATGGCGTTTTTATCTATTTCAGATAACTCAAGACAGATGTTTCCCAATCTACTATCACTGTAGCCATCAACTTCTCTTATTATGGACTTAATTTTCTTTTCAAAAATAGAATAGTCCTCAAACTTATCTTCAGTTACATTTTCATTAAGAAGCTTTATAACTTCTTTTGTGAATTTTTGTCCTTTAATATATTTTTGATATTTCTTTTCCCCATCCTTATCTCTAGGATTCATTTCTAATAATTCTTCAAACTCCGCTTGATTAAAAATATTTGAATTATGAGAAAATAAATCACTATTTTCTAGTTTTTCTATTGACTCTAAATCAATCCTCCCTGTCCTTTGTAAAGGTTGATATACAACATACTCTTTATACAAAAATTCTTCATTAGGAAAAATCTTACATTTTTCATTTTCTTTGAATTCAGCATATATTCTTGCTATTTCTTTTCTACTTTCTAAATCTATTTCCCTTCTCTTTTTACCGAGAGACTTTCTTAAAGGCTTATACATGTCAATGGCATTAATTAATTGAACTTTCCCTTTTCTATCAGATCTTTTATTTTTAGATATTACAAAAATATAAATTCCAATGTCAGTGTTATAAAAGAGTTGGTTTGGCAATGCAATAACAGCTTCAACATAATCATTTTCTAATAGCCATCTTCTAATTTGACTTTCTCCGCTTGTTGTTCCACCAGAAAACAAGGGAGAGCCATTCGTTATGATTGCCGCTCTTCCATCACTAGATAGCTTATTCACTGCGTGTTGCATAAATAAAAGCTGTGCATCCGTTGTTGCTGGAAGACCCGCACCGAATCGTCCATCAAATCCTTTTTTATATTCATCTTTAACAGCTTTCTCTTGCCCCTCCGGAGCATCTTTACCACCCCAAGGGGTTCCAAAAGGTGGATTCATAATTACAAATCTCATTTTTTGGCTTTCAAAACAGTCGTACTTAAGCGTATTTGCCGTCTTCTCTCCACCCTTAATATTTCTAATATCCTGTCCTTTTATAAGCATATCTGCAGCACAAACAGCATAAGAACTCTCTAAAATTTCTTGACCAAAAAGTCTAACATCTGCACTAGTATTTCTTCGTTTAATAAAATCATGCGTTGTCGAAAGCATCCCACCCGATCCACAGGCTGCGTCCAATACTGTGACTACCTTAGAATCTCCTGTTAAAATATCATCACAATTTTCTGCAAGCAAAATTTCAACCATTAAGCGAATTACTTCTCTTGGAGTATAGTGATCACCTGCATCAACATTTTCAGAATACCTTCTGATGATATCTTCGAAAATATATCCCATCTTATGGTTGTCTATAGTCTTTGGATTGAAATCAATTTCTGAAAATTTCTTTACAACACTATATAATCGGTTACTCTTATCCATTTTCTTAATCTGATTTTTTATTTCAAGATTATTCAAGATTTCTTTTACATTTTCAGAAAAAGCATCAATATAGCTATTGAAATTAGACTCAATATTATCACTATCATCCAGTAATTTTTTTAGCGAATATCTGCTTGTATTGTAAAATGGATACCCTGTTTCTTTCTCATAGAATTGAGCTGGTTTATTAGGATTTTTTTCATAATAATTGATTAACTTTTCTTTTGTTTCTTCCAAAGCACATTCAAAACGTCTAATAATTACCATGGGAATAATTACATCTTTATACTTCTCGGCTTCAAAAGAACCTCTAAGGGAATTGGCAATTGATAAAACCAAATTCACTTCTTTTGACACATCAATATGCTGCTCATCCATATAATACTCATTAATATTTTCTAAAAAAGCTCTTGTATTCTCACTCATTTTATTCTCCGTTATTTCCAGCAGAAATGATTTCCGCAAATCTTTTTACATGGTCATTACTTATTTTAGACTCTATGTCTATGGCTCTAAGAGCCCCATACAAACTAGGATTATTCATTACAATTTCACATATATCCGGTGGCGGTGTCCCTCGAATTCCTGAATATAAATAATCCATTCTCTCTCTATCTTTAGAATTTGGATTAAGCTCAATTATGATTTTTTTGTATATTTCAAAACTTGGAGCATTTATTCCATCTTCAATATATTTAAGATTAGAATTTGGCAAATCAATTCTTCTTGCAAGTTCTCGTTGACTAATTCCCATAGCTTCTCGAATTGACTTTATCTTTTTCCCTAGTTCTTCTTTCAATTCTTTTTTATCTTCTATTTCATGATTCAAAATGGTCCTTCTTTCTTATAATGTTCTATGTTCTGTAACATAAAACATTATATCACAAATTTATACTTTTTTCATTTCTGAAATCAAGGGGACTGCTAAAAAATATTAGCAGTCCCCTTGATTTCAGCGCAATTATTTATTAGATTCTTTCTTCCTTTTCAGCAATAGTGAGTATATATCCCCTTGCTCTTTTAAAATTTTATCAATAGTTTTTTCTCTAAATTGCAGTAGCAAATCAAACAGTGACACAGAAAATCATGTAGCAAAAAAACTTGATTATCTCTATACGGAACATAATTTAATCCAATTTTTATTCAAGCGCAATGACAGTATTGAAGTAAATATACAACCTGTTATTCTTAATGATGAATATCCCGAATATACTACCTACCATAGGTATCTATTTGGGTAGTGAAGATATTCTTAGAATTAGGGGTATACTTGAACAATGGCAAAAAATGGAGGAGAAATATGAAAATAACGAAATTACAAAAGAAGCATTGCAGGATTGGAAAGCCAACTATCCTGAAAGTCTGAAAAAAGATTATGTTCCCTTTGACGAAAGCAATGTAAAGTTCTATAGCAGCGGTATAGGAGCAAAAGTTCCACCGGATATAAAATAAGTACAGAAAAAGCACATAGCTAAAAGATTTATAATCTTTTAGCTATGTGCTTTTTCTGTACACTATTCGATGATTTAGACAAACTGGGATTTAGCGACTGTGTGATTTTTCAATTTCATAGTGTAAACAAACTGCGAAATTAACTGCATTTTTTTGTAAACTGAGAATTTTTATGATTCAAAAGGGCTTGTAATCAACTATTACTTGTACAAACTTGCGCGCTTCTTCAAGTTTTTCCTCAGTTGCTAAATCGTAGTTTTCTAACACATGGTAAACCCAATCTTTCTTTTCTTTATTAACTGTTTTATCAAAGCATTCCATTTCGCCAACCGGAACGACAAATAGACCTGCAGATTTACACGCCGCTTCAACCTTTTCATATGCTGCAGGTTCATTGTCTGTAAAGCCCGCCTTACCTACTTTCTTTATCTTATCCCAAGCATTATTTGCATCACTACTTTTTGCATTCATACTGTCGTATATAATTTTCATATCTGCAGATAGCACAACTTCCCAATCTATCTCAAAGGAAGCAATAATTGGCTTAAAATTTTGGCTGGCGTTTAATAGATCAAAATCACAAATGGCAGCTACCGGAACATTCACTGCCTTTAGTGCACTAACAACATCTTTAATGCGTGTTTTCCCTCCGCAATGAGTAAACAATATATCCGGAGCGATTTCATTTTTATATTCATATATTGCATTCATAATTGCCTGATAAAATAAACAGTCATAGTCGCTTTCGCAAACAACGACTTTTTCGTGGAACAACCCACTCAGTATATTAGAATATCGCAAAATAGGATTACCCCATAATTTCTTTATTTTATCGTTTTGAAGCACACTCATCCTGTTAATTTCACTATCCCGATTGATTCTGATAACTGTAACATTCTCACTATTGGCATCGAGCAGACCTTGTAAAAAATCTTCACTGTGTGTAGATATTAGCAACTGTCGATTGTCTGGATTATTATTGGCAAGCATCTTGCCTAATAGTCTAGCCTGTGGGGGGTGTAAAAAAGCCTCTGGCTCGTCAATTAAAGTAATAGAATACTCAGATATAAATGTGTCAAGTAAGATGCTGGCAAAACTGCGCATACCATCACCCTGCTCTTGGAGTTTAGGCAATTTAGTAACTTGATTATAATACTCACCCTGATTTGCAATTGTAAAAGCTGTTTTGTCAGGAGCCTGTCCAATATGTAGCGGAATTGTTTGCATTTCATTGCGGTTTACAATTAAATCATAACCAAAAGCTTGACGAAAATAGTCCGACAACTTCTGTTCAAGCAAGTCATTCTGATTCAACTTGTAAATTGGATTCCGTTTCGGCTGGTCATTTCTCTGTAATGCATTTGACGAAGTTAATCGACGCTCTGTGCTGAGTCTCTTTACAAATAACAGATGAAAACCGTCATAGAATGTATGGTTTTGCCAGTAGTCCTGTAATGTGCTTTTCTCAAAAACATAGCCAGACTCGAATATCTCATAACGGCCCTGTTGATTCACATTAAAGCGCTCTCTAAGAAATGTTGCCTCATCTATCGTTCCTAAAAAATCATATTTAATATCTTTTATAACAATAGTTTGGAATGAATTTGATTTATCTAAATTCATCTCGACATCTCTTAGCACTTGGCTCTTTCCACTATTATTAGCACCAGTGAATACAATAACGCTATTATAATTAAGAGATAATTGTGTTTCATCATTAAATATGATGCTTTTGAGGAATACTTGTGGCTTTTGTATAGTGGTTATTACGCTATCTTCTAGATTTGTACTCATACGTTCCTCCTTTGTACTACTTTCAACTTTCTATAATTGATATAACACGAAATCGACAAATTCAAATTTACCAACAACTATTTCCATAAAAGCCTCCCACCAAAACGATGGAAGGCTTTGATAAACATTTTACCTACCTCATTGCCCTTTGGGCAATAAGTATCGCTCGTAAAATTCGATCAATTCAACAACTCCCTTTCAGACCTGCTTTTCTCATTTTTAGTATCAAAACAGTATCACTCAGGAGCTTTTTTCTCCTATAAAACGCTTAGACGCTGTATTTTCAATGGTTCTAAAACAGAAACATATTTATTACTGTTATTCCCACTCGATCGTACTCGGTGGTTTGGATGTGATATCGTAGACTACTCTGTTCACGCCTTTGACTTCATTGCAGATTCTTCTGCTCATTTCGTCAAGGACTTCCCAGGGAAAGCGGAAATAGTCGGCAGTCATGCCGTCTGAGCTTGTAACGGCTCTGATGCCTACGGTGTAATCGTACGTTCTTTCATCGCCCATGACGCCTACGCTGCGAATTGCGGCAGGAAGTACGGCAAAGGACTGCCAGATTTCGTTATAGAGTCCTCTTTCTTTGATGACTTCTCTGACGATGGCATCTGCTTTGCGGAGAATTTCCAATCTTTCCGGAGTGATTTCACCGATGATACGGATTGCCAGTCCCGGACCGGGGAAGGGCTGACGGTTGATGACGTCTTCGGGGAGTCCCAGTTCGCGTCCCAGCTGGCGGACTTCGTCTTTGAAAAGCTCACGGAGCGGTTCGATAAGTTCAAATTTCATATCTTTCGGGAGACCGCCTACATTGTGGTGGGATTTGATGGTTGCCGCCGTGGCGGTGCCGCTTTCCACCACATCGGGATAAAGCGTGCCCTGGACAAGAAATTTCACATCTTCTAACTTATTGGCTTCTTCCTGAAAGGTATGAATAAATTCAGCACCGATGGTCTTGCGTTTCTTTTCCGGTTCTGTCACACCTTTCAGAAGAGAAAGGAAATGCTGAGACGCATCTTTATGAATCAGTTTGATCTTGAATTTGTTCGTAAATGTATCTACCACCTGTTCCGCTTCACCCTGCCGGAGGAATCCGTGATCTACAAATACGCAGGTCAGTTTATCCCCAATTGCTTTATGGACAAGGACAGCGGCAACAGAAGAGTCCACACCGCCGGAAAGAGCGCAGAGGACATTATGGTCGCCTACCTGCTGCCGGATATTGGCAACAGCGATGTCGATATAATTTTCCATAGACCAGCCGCCTTCACATTCGCAAATACGGAAAAGGAAATTCTTCAGCATCTGTGTGCCTTCAGCGGTATGGACGACTTCCGGATGGAACTGGACGGCATAGAAACGCCTTGCTTCATCAGCCATCGCCGCGGTGGGCGTCAGTTCCGTATGTCCGATCAGCCCGAAACCGGCAGGCATATCGGTGACCGCATCGCCGTGGCTCATCCATACGGCAGTCTTTTCTGAAATGTTTTCAAAAAGTGGACAGCTTCCGTTCTTGTAAAATTCCGTATGGCCGTATTCATGTTTTTCCGGACTGGCAACCGTGCCGCCAAGGTCTTTTGCCATAAGCTGCATACCGTAGCAGATTCCCAGAATCGGTACGCCTGCCTTGAATACGCCTTCATCCAGCTGCGGGGCATTTTCCATATTTACACTGGCAGGGCCTCCGGAAAAGATAATGCCTTTCGGGTTATGGGAAAGAATTTCTTCCGCCGGCTTATTGTACGGCAGAATTTCACAATATACGCCGCATTCGCGCACTCTTCTGGCAATCAGCTGCGCATACTGCCCGCCGAAGTCGATGATGATAACAGTCTCCTGGTGTTTCATTCCATTCCTCCTGTCGGAATTGATTCAAAATCTATGTGGCAAATTCTAAATTATTCGCCATATTATACCATAAAAAGCGCTCTCCTTTACAGTATTTCCTGTAAAAATAGCGGATGTCCCCGCCATCAAAAAAGCCGTCATACCCATTTCGTGTATACGGCTTTCGTTTTTATTCGGCCTCCAGGAGAGGCAGTTCCTCAAGAAATACGATATCGTCACGCTTCGCTGCATCGCCTTCGGCAAGAATGGCAGCCTGGCAGCAGACTTGGGCGCCCGCTTTTTCCGCCAGTTCTTTCAAGGCTTTCATAGATCCGCCGGTACTGATGACATCGTCCACAAGAAGGACTTTCTTACCGCGGATCAGCGCCACATCAGAGGCAGACAGGTACAGCTTCTGTTTTCCCATCGTAGTAATAGACTCGTCTTCTACACAGATAGGATCATCCATATACGCCTTGACCGACTTTCTCGCCACCAGGTACGTCTTCTGCCCCAGATTTCTGGCCAGTTCAGCGGCAAGGGGGATTCCTTTCGTTTCCGCCGTCATGACGTATTCGCAATCTTTCGGCACTTTCGCCGCCAAATCGCGGGCCGTGTTTTCCACAATTTCCACATCACCCAAAATGACAAATCCCGCAATCGCTACCTTGTCTGAAATATTCAGTACGGGAAGATGTCTCGTGCAGCCTGATACATGAAGTTCGTAATATCTCTTAGCCATGGTACGCCTTTCGAAAAAAATACATCCTCCGCGCAGCCGTCAGATTTTGCGGGGAGGATTTATGCTTCCGGAAAATACTCCGTAGTGATTATACTATTTTCATTGGAAAAGAGCCAACTTTTACAGGGATCTTATGTTACGTCGCTTTTCGAAATGATTTCCACCACCGGATGGGAGACGATGGAAATTTCGACCTGCTCGGTGATTTCCCCCTCTTCATTTTTCTGTGCATCTTCTTTCCTCTGTACGTTTCCTTTGACTTTCACTGCCGTCAGTTCCGTTTTTTCCTTTTCAGGAGAAACGGTCACCGGCGGCTCGGCAGACGTTTCTTCCTTTCTCGATCCGTTTTTCTCTGCATCTGCCTCCGTCTCTTCCATCTCTGCCTTTACCGGCATTTCTATCGATGCGTTCTTTTTTACAGGATTTACTTCAGGTATCATGTCAGGTGATTTTATTTCCACCACTTTATCAGGCTCGGCTCGTTCCAGTTCCGGCATTTCCATGTCCGGCAATTTCACACTTTTCACGGATTTATTATTTTCCTGATTCTTTTCTTCCGTTTCCCTTTGCAGCTTTTCATATTCTTCCTGCCGCACCGTTTCCGCCGCCTTTATTTTTCTTTCCCAGAGTGCCGTAATTTGTCCCATGTACTTATCACGGCACTCTTCTTTTCCCATTTCTTCCCGAATCAGACGCACCGCTTCACTTTCCACCCGCGCAGCTCCTTCATTCACAGCATGCCAGCCGTCTTCCATGGCAATCCATGCGCCGCCGTCTTCCGTCATGCGGAAATGGGCGGTAGATACAGCCGACACTCCTTTCTCCAACTTGAAGAAATTCACTTTTACAGCCAGGCCGTTTTTAAATAAATCTTCCACACTGATAGAAGTGAGATCCATAAACACGCCTGTATTCCCATCATTATCTATACCGCCGGTATTCAAAATCATCGGAATATTCGTATCTCCATGCAGATAAATCTCTTCCGCCGCCATGCTGCCGGACCACATCAAAAGTGCCATTAGTCCCAAAACAGCTGTCCTTACTTTTCTTCTTTTCATAGCCGCTCTCCGAAAATACAAATCCATTGCATGTTTTTCGTCTTGTGTTTATTTTAACAAATCTACGAGAATGAAAACAACTTTTCTATTTTTTAGTCTTTGAATTATCAAGTCAATAAAAAAGAGTCCTCCTCAAAAGAAAGACTCTCCTCGCCCCATCACACGCCAAGTTCGTCAAGCAGCTCCTCCGTCGCCTCCAGGGCTTCCCTTATTTCTCCACGCAGATCCGCTTCATCAGTAAGAAAACGGACTTCGGAAAGCACGCTGATAAGGTGTGCCACCTGCGTTGTTCTGCCTATAATAATCTTCTGCGACTCCGAATAATTCTTCCAGTCATTCCCGCTCTCACTTCGGATATCGCGGATATCCTTGATTCCGTCTGTCAGATAATCTGACAAATCAAGAAGGGCATCCTGTGCCTGGCGGGCTTCTCTTCTTACATCCTGCATACGGCAGCACAGCTTCTTTACCTGCTGCTGGAATTTCTGCAGCCGCCCGCTCATTTCTCTCAATGCATCCACATCACCTTCACTTTCAGAAGGAAGCACATCCAGTTCCGGGACCACAGCATACTGGTCTATGACGCCCGCACCAAAACCGATGGCATCCATACCGCCGGACAGATTCATCAGTCCCATCGCTTTGGATGACAGCGCTTCCAGTTCCCTCCAGTTTCTCCGTTCCTTATTAAAATGCTCCAATCCGGTCAGTGTGTCGCAGTCATGAAAATCAATATTTTTAATTTCAGAAAACTCTTTGGTAAATTTTTTCATATCCCCTGCCATGAGAGTGATACGGACACGGTCCAATTCTCCCAATTCATCTTCCGCACGTACTTTTGCACGGTATATCCTTTTTGCCGCCCGCTTTTTCGCACGCTCAATCTCTTCATTAATGCTTTGCGGATGTCCGCCTTTACCGCTGATCGTATTGGAAATCATGCGCAGTATAAATGCGATAGACATATTGCCTCCCTGTTTATAAAAATAACTACATGCATAAAGTATAGCATACTTATAGAAAAGAATTTATGCAAAACTGTATTTCCCCATAATAAAACTGACCTCCTCAAATTAGTTTTTATCTAACTTTTAGTGGTCAGTTCATCGGGCAATCTTCATTATCATGCATCACGTTTCAAGAGTTCATCCTGTGCTTTTTTTATCGCGCTGCGGCTCTGTTCATCCACATGTCCCGCGCCATCCATCAGATTCCGGAAAAGAAGCGTAATAAGCTGGGCTACCTGTATCGCTCTTCCGATCTGCATCTTCTGCGCCAAAGTATAAAGTTTCCAGTCACCGCCGGACTGCATCTGGATCCGCTCCAGGCTGTCCACGCCATCAGCAAAGTAATCAGCGAGATCATTCAGCGCGTCCCCTCTTTCACGGGCACACTCGGTAATATCCAGCAGGCGGGAACAAACTTCACGGACCGAATCCTGAAAAGCATGCAGCTTTTTAATCATCTGCAGGCAATATTCCTTATCACCCGCATTGAACTTCCTATTATCAATTTCAATGGGTGCCACATCCGTATATGTTTCCAACACGCCAAATCCGAGAGACATGGGCGTGTACGCCGTAGAGCTGACCGTCGACATATGCTCTATCTTCTTGGCCATTTCCATGACTTCATGAATCCGGTTTCCATCTTCCAGAAAATCTTCAATGCCAAGCAGCCCCCTGCAGTCCTCCAGGTTCAAATTGCGGATTTTACCGAGAGACTTGGTAAAACGCCTCATATTGTCATTGGCCGCCGCCACTTTTGCCTTATCCATCTCCCCAAGCTCATACTGCGCCCGTTCCCGAAGCCGGGCAACACGTCTCCTTGATCGGCGCACTGCTTTCTGCAATTCTCCGTTCATATCAGGAATTACGCCATACTTTTCCGCATCGCCTTTTGCCACAGCTTCCAGAATCTGAAATATATACGTGATGGTCATCTGACATCTCCCTCTGCCGTTCTCTGGCAACGATTATTTTTAATATTATACCATGTTTTAAAGGACAAAACCGTCCGCTTATCTATGATTTCTGACAAAACCCATAATAAAATTTATATATAATATCTTACTTGAGAAGTTTATACACCTCTTTGGAATACCTTTTATTTCAGCCCAAGTGTTTATTCCGATACAGCGGGTACCTTTACCCTTTTTATTATTTAGACAGCACGATAATGAAGCTGGCAGCAAAAAGGAATTACAGCCCAGGATTTGCAGGATACCGCAATTTTACCTGTCCCGGAAAAGAACCTCTGATCAGATTCCTTTTTATTTTAATTATTGAATAATGAAAACAAAAAACAGGATACCCATAAAAATATCCTGCCTCATAATTCATGGCGGAGCGGGGGGGATTCGAACCCCCGCACGGGAGACCCGTCTAACGATTTAGCAAACCGTCCTCTTCAGCCACTTGAGTACCGCTCCGCATAACTGACTTATGTAGAATACACTATCATATACTAAATTGTCAAGCCGCTATTGCCTTTTACAGCATCGAAGAACGGAGCTCTTCGCCGCTCTTTTCGCTAAGGTATGCCGGCGGTATATCAAACACCGTTTTACATCCTGTCTGTCCTTCTCTGGCCATGCGCGCGGCAGCTCTCGCATAAGCTGCCATGACATGCGTGGTGAATTCCGGATTCGAATCCAATTTCAGACTGAATTCAATAATATGCTTATGTTCTTTTTCTTTCCCCGTATTTCCACTGCGGAAAACGAAACCGCCATGCGCCAGCCCCTGGTGGTTCCTATCAAATTCTTCTTCCGAAATGAAATGAACCACGGTATGATAGTCGGCGAAATAGTTCGGCATCGTCTTAATTTGTTTTTCCACATATGCCGCGTCAGCGCCATCTTCCAAAACGACGAAACATTCACGGATATGTTTCTCTCTTGTGGTAAGCTCCGGATTTTCCCCGTTCCTTACGGCACGCATGGCGCTTTCCACGGGGCAGGTATACTGCTTGGCGTTCTTCACGCCTTTAATGCGGCGGATGGCATCGGAATGCCCCTGAGAAACGCCTTTTCCCCAGAAAGTATAATCTTTCCCGTCGGGAAGAATCACATTCCCATAAAGCCGTGAAAGAGAAAAAAGTCCCGGATCCCATCCGACGGAAATAATGGCAATCTTTCCATTTTCTTTTGCAGACCGATCGACAGCGGCAAAATGGGCGGGCACCTTAGCATGGGTATCAAACGTATCTACCACGTTGAACATTTTCGCATAGAACGGTGTCTGCTGCGGCAGGTCAGTAGCGCTTCCCCCGCAGAGGAGAAGTACGTCAATCTTATCTTTCCATGCTTCTATTTCTGAGACGGAAATGACCGGCACATTTTCAGAAAGAATCTTTACCTGCGAAGGATCCCGTCTTGTAAAGACCGCTGCCAGTTCCATATCCGGATTATCCCGGAGCGCCGTTTCTACACCGCGCCCTATATTTCCATACCCTAAAATTCCAATCTTTATATTCATACTGTTTCTCCTTTCATCCTGCTGCGTTTACGTATCTTAAATCATACGCTTAATTTACCACTTTTTATGCATGATGGAAAGTAATGATTTTTCATTTTATATTGAGTTTTTTGGATAAAAAAAGACTGCCATGAACAGCAGCTGATTCCGGCAGGAAATATCTATTCTTCCTTTTCTGTTTTTTCAAAACGGTATTTTTGTTTCACATCAGGATATTTCACCCAGTCCACTTCGCTCATGAACATATCCAGCGGTCGGAGATAGTCTTCGTACGTACCGTAAAGCGCTTTATAAACCACATACATTTCCCCCGTTTCCGTATGACGAGCTGCGGCAATAATAAGATAAAAGTTCCCTTTAAAGTGCCGCCACACTTCTCCTGCCTTCGGCATTTCTCTTTCCATGGGTTCCCCTCTAATGTTCTTTTGTAATTTCATAGCGCTTTCCATCAGTGGTAAGAGTAATCGTCCCCTGCCTGTCCGTCCGATAAACTTCTATCCCCCATTTTTCCAACCGCTTCATTGTCTGCCTTGAGGGATGCCCGTAATTATTACCGGCGCCGCAGGAAATAAAAACCGCTTTCGGTGAGACGGCACGGAGAAATTCTTCCGTAGAAGACGTCTTGCTTCCGTGATGTCCCGCTTTGAGGACAATACTCTTTATGTCAGCGCCGCTTTTCAAAATAGATGCTTCCTCTTCCGCTTCCGCATCTCCTGTAAAAAGCATCGTGAAATTACCATATTTCAGTAGCCCCACGATACTTTCATTATTCTGACGCGAATTTTCTCCGCGGGCATTGCTTTTTTCCAAAGGTCCTACAACCGTAAAAGGAACGCCGTCCATCAATTGTATTTTTTCACCGCCCCGCAGTGTCCTGCGGGGAATTTTTCTTTTATCCAGTATCTTTCGATACGTTTTGTACGTGGAAAGGGAAGTAGGCACCCCATTATCATAAACCTGCCTTATTTCCGCATTGGCAAAAACGGAAAACATGCCGCCTATATGATCTCCATGGGGATGCGTGATAATAACGGTATCCACCTTTTTCACGCCGTACTTCCTGAGATACTCCGCCATCCGCGGACGATGCTCCACATCTCCCGTATCAATAAGCGCAAACTTTCCATTTCTTTCAATAAGGATAGCGTCTCCCTGTCCGATATCAAGCATGCGGATAATCAGAGGCGCATCGGATCCCGCTCCACTTCCGCTCCCGCTTCCAAAGATATCAAACCCGCAGCCGGTCCCTGCAAAGACACAAAGACTGATAAGGAGACAAAGGAAATACTTTATAAAGCGCTTCATCCTTCAATGACCTTTTTACGCGCCAAAGGAATCATGCGGGCCACATCGCCTGCCGTATATCCCACCGGCATCTTTTCGGCAAGCAGGTCTCCCGCCAGTCCGTGAAGGTATACGCCTGTTACAGCAGCCTCTTCGGCAGAAAGTCCCTGTCCGATAAAGGCGGCAATGATGCCGGTCAGAGTATCTCCCATACCGCCTGCAGCCATGCCCGGATTCCCTGTGGAATTCACCCATGCCCTGCCGTCCGGTACGGCAATAACCGTAGGCGCTCCTTTCAGCACAAGCACCACATGGTTTTCCTTGGCATACCGGATCGCTTCATCGATCCTGCCGGCTTCCACATCTTTTGCGGTAAGTCCGGTAAGGAAAGCAAATTCTCCCACGTGGGGCGTCAGAACCACATCAGCAGGGCAGTTTCTCAGATTGATTTTTTGACAACCGACAGCAAAGAGCGCGTCCGCATCCACAACCATGGTCTTACGGCAGTGCTCCAGCATATCCGCCACAAAGGTCTGTGTTCTTTCGTCCCGCCCCAGACCCGGTCCCAACGCGACAACGTCATACATCCCGGTCTGCTTCACTGCCTTATCTGACATATCCTCGGTAAAGCAAGGGGCATCCCCGCAGGAAGAAACCATCACTTCCGGAATTTTCCCTGCCAGCTGGAAAGCAGCATTCCCTACGGAAGCAAGGGCAATCTTTCCTCCGCCACCGTAAAGCGCCCCCTGTGCTGTCAGCAGACCCGCGCCCGCCATCCCTTCCGAACCGGCAAAAATGCCTATAAATCCATTTGTTCCCTTATGAGCGGCAAAACTCCGCACAGGAAGAAATTCATAAATATCTTTTTCTTCCACCAACTTTACAGGAAAATGTTCCCTGGCGCCGTTTGGGATGCCGATGGGTGAATACAAGACGGTTCCTGCATATCCATTTCCCGGATAAAGGACATGCCCCCGCTTTACGGAACCTAACGCCACCGTGTAATCGGCATTCACCACCGCCCCCGCCGCACAGCCGCTGTCAGAAAACATGCCGCTGGGAACATCCACGGAAACAATAACCGCTTCCGAATCATTCATGGCCGTAATAAGCTCCGCCGTGCTTCCTTTCACATGATGTTTCAGACCCGTGCCGATGAGCGCGTCTACAATAATATCCGCACCTGCCAGATATTCCTTTGCGTCATCCGCGCCTGCAACGGAAATCACGGGAATTCCCATTTTAGCCGCTATATTTTTATACAATAAAAAATTCTCTCCCATATGGGATGCATCCCCCATGACAAGAACGGCTACATCAGCACCTTCGGAAAGAGCGTACCGTGCCGTGACGAATCCGTCACCCCCGTTATTTCCGCTGCCGCAGACGATGACCACCCGCGCGTCTTCCCAGGATATTTTTTCTTTCATAAGCTGCACCACGGAAGCGCCGGCGTTTTCCATAAGCACCGACTCCGGCAGCCCGTATTCTGTCATGGCGCGTTGATCCAAAAGTCTTGATTCCTCAGATGTTGTCAGTATCATGATTTTGCCTCCATCACAACAACAGCAATAGACATACCGTCTTCATGGGAAATGGAAACAGATATATCCGTGATTCCCAATTTCTCCGCCCGCTTTTCAAAATTCCCCTGCAAGTGGAGAACAGGCGCTCCCCACTTTGTCCATGACAGGTACGCATCGCCAAAACCTGAACCGAGAATTCCTATTCCCAGCGCTTTCCCTGCTGCTTCCCGCGCTGCCCAGAGCGCCGCGTAAGAATAAGCCTTATTTTTTCCTTTTGCCTCACAGTGCGCCCGTTCTTCTTCCGTAAACATTTTTTCAAGGCGGGATGGAAATTTTTCACAAATCCGTTCCCAGCGTGCCGCTTTCACCATATCTACACCGATATACATAGGCTGCTCCTTTTCCTTTGCTCTTTCCATAAACCGATCTGAAGGAAATATGTTTATTCCGGCATTTTCTTTATTTTAACGAATAGCCTGCTTTTACACAAACCGACGGCATTATAAAAGATTTCTTGCCACAGAAAGCGAAACATGGTAAAATAACACGGTATGAATGACACAGACGGGAGGTGAAACAATTGCCGCAAATAAAATCCAACATAAAGACCATGAAAACTGACGCAAAGAAGAGAGCTGCTCATGCCGCTGTCCGTTCCCGGATTCATGGTGTTGTCAAGAAAGCTGTAGCTGCTGCCACAACCGACCAGAAGGACATCGCCCTTCGCGAAGCGCAGAGCGTTATCGATACCGCTGCGCGGAAAGGCATTATCCATAAAAATGCTGCCGCTCGTAAAAAATCCCGTCTGAATGCAAGCGTCAATGCTGCCATCGCTGCTGACAGCGCAGCAAAGTAATCATCTGACGGAAAAGGCGAAGACCTGTGTCCTCGTCTTTTTTTATTGCCACTTTTCATGTGCCGGGCAAATACACGCTGCACATAAAATTTCCTGCCTGCAGAAACAGGCATAGGTGGATATCAAATGACCGGATCAGTAAAACTAACCAAAAATATCCGCCCGCATAAGCACAGATAAAAGCGCCATTCCCATCAAATACAGAAACAGCGCTTTTCTTTTCTATTTTCTTTTTTTCAAACGCTTCAACCCTTTATCGGCAATATCATGACGGTACTGCATACCCCGCCAGCTGATTTTTGAAACACCTTCATAGGCCTTGTCCCGCGCTTCTTTCAATGTCGGCGCGACAGCCGCCACATTCAGCACACGGCCGCCATTAACAAAGTACCTGCCTTTTTTCTTCATACTGCCCGCATGGAACACGAGGCAGCCGGTCTTTTTTGCTTCCTCCAGCCCTACTATCTCCTCTCCCGAGGAATGGGTGGCGGGATATCCTTCCGATGCCAGGACGACATCCACGGCACAGGCATTTTTCCATTCCACCTTCTCCTTTTTCAGGGTTCCTTTCGCGCAGGCAAGCATGATCCTCGCAAGATCGCTTTCAAGAAGCGGCAGAACGGCTTCCGTCTCAGGGTCTCCGAAGCGGCAGTTAAATTCCACCACTTTGGGTCCGTCTTTTGTAATCATCAATCCGGCATAAAGGCAGCCTTTAAACGGGCAGCCTTCTTTTTTCATTGCTTTGACAGCGGGCAGAAGAATGGTATCATAAACGATTTTGTCCAATTCTTTCGTCATGACCGGAGCGGGAGCATAAGCCCCCATGCCGCCGGTATTCGCTCCCATATCCCCGTCGCTGATGCGTTTATGATCTTGTGCGGAAATCATAGGAACAATGGTATTTCCGTCAGTGAAGCAGAGAACGCTCGCCTCTTCCCCTTCCATAAATTCTTCAATCACCACGGATTCTCCCGCGCTGCCAAAGGTTTTTCCTTCCAGCATCCCGCGAACCGCCTGAACAGCCTGCTCTTCGGTTTCGGCAATGACGACGCCCTTCCCCGACGCCAGTCCGTCTGCCTTGATGACAAGGGGATATTTCTTTCGTTTTTTGATATAAGAAACGGCCTTTTCTTCATCGGTAAATGTTTCATAAGCAGCTGTAGGGATCTTATATTTTTTCATCAGATTTTTGGCGAAACTTTTCGAACCCTCAATCTGCGCTGCTGCCGCTGACGGTCCGAAGAAAGCCATTCCCTTTTCGGCAAACTTGTCGGCCAGACCTTCCGTCAGTACGGTTTCAGGACCGGCAACGGTGAGATCCACTTCCATCAGACGGGCAAAATCCAGAATATCTTCCGTTCCTTTTACCGGAATTAAATGTGCCACATCTGTCATTCCATCGTTTCCGGGAATGACGTACACTTCTTTTACAGACGGGCTGTGTGCCAGTTTCCAGAGCAGCGCATGTTCCCTGCCGCCGCTTCCAATCACTAATACTTTCAAAACTCCTCCAATCTCAGCTATGGCGAAAATGCCGATGTCCGGTAAATACCATAGCTATACCATACTTATTTGCCATATCGATAGATTCCTGGTCGCGTATAGAACCGCCAGGCTGAATGACAGCGGTAATTCCTGCTTTCCCTGCTGCTTCAATTGTATCCCCAAAAGGGAAGAACGCGTCAGACGCCATGATGGAGCCTTTACACTTTTCTCCCGCTTCGGCAATGGCAATATCCGCCGCACCTACGCGATTCATCTGTCCCGCACCCACGCCGTAAGTGATATCCTTACCGGTCAGCACGATGGCGTTGGACTTAACGTGCTTTACAATCTTCCATCCGAATTCCAGTGCCTGCCACTCTTCTTCCGTCGGCGCTCTTTCCGTAACGCAAGTACAATCTGCTCTCGTTTCGGAGCTGTCATCCGGTGTCTGCACGAGAAGTCCGCCGGAAACTTTATGAAGCTGCAGTTCTTTTTCTTCCGTATCTGCCACTTCTACAAGGCGAATGTTTTTCTTCGCAGATAAAATATCGACAGCTTCCTGTGAAAACTTTGGAGCCATAATAACTTCAAAGAAAATCGGTTTCATTTCTTCTGCTGTTTCTTTGTCGCATTCCCTGTTCATCGCCACAATGCCGCCGAATGCAGATTTGCTGTCTGCCGCAAAGGCCCGCTTAAACGCGTCGAGGGCACTCGTACCAAGAGCGGTACCGCAGGGATTCGTATGCTTTACAACCACACAGGCGGGAGTATCTTTCCATTCGCAGGCAAGATCCCATGCCGCTTCCATATCCACAATATTATTATATGATAATTCTTTTCCATGCAGCTGCCTGGCGGAAGCAATGCCGCCTTTCGCTTCCGGATCTCTGTAAAAGGCTGCTTTCTGATGCGGGTTTTCACCATAGCGGAGATTCTGGATCTTTACATAAGCCTTGGCAAAGATATCCGGCAGCCCTTCTCCGCCGCCATTTATTTCTTTTGTCATGTAATCGGCAATGGCGCAGTCATATAGTCCTGTATGGAGAAAAGCTTTTCTTGACAAATCAAAGCGGAACTCTTCCGTCAGCCTGTCTTCCCTGATCCGTTCCAGCACCTCTCCGTACTGCGCGGGATCGACGACAATCGTGACATACTTATAATTCTTTGCTGCCGCACGTACCATGGAAGGGCCGCCGATATCAATATTTTCAACAGCTTCCACCCGTGTGACACCGGGTCTCGCTATCGTTTCACGGAAAGGATATAAATTGACGGCCACCAGATCGATACCGGCAATTCCATGTTCTTCCATCGCTTTTACATGGGCGGGATTGTCACGGACCGCCAGAATACCGCCATGTATTTTCGGGTGGAGCGTTTTCACCCTGCCGTCCATCATTTCCGGAAAACCGGTAAGTTCGGAAACGGACATGACCGGAATCCCTGCCTCAGAGATCGCTTTCATCGTGCCGCCGGTGGAAATAATCTCCACTCCCAGTTCATGAAGGCCTTTGGCAAATTCCACGATGCCGGTCTTGTCAGATACACTGATCAATGCTCTTTTAACTGCCATTTTCATTCCTCCTCGTGCATGCCTGTCACTGTATGACCCGCTATATGAAGTTTATCTTCGCAATAGGCTTTCACTGCGCGGACATAAGCGGGATGTTCTTCCGCCAGTATACGTGCGGAAAGCGTATCTTCCGTATCATGGTCATAAACCGGTACCGCCACCTGCGTGATAATTGGGCCGTCATCAAGCCCTGTTCCCACAAAATGGACAGTACATCCCGCCACTTTTACCCCCGCCTCTATCGCCTGCCGCTGTGCGTGGAGTCCGCGAAAACTGGGCAGCAGGGCGGGATGGATATTGATAATGCGGTTTTCAAAAGCCTTTATCAAATTTTCGCCACAGATACGCATATATCCTGCCAGACAGATCAGATCGGGTGCGTACGATTTCGCCGCTTCCAAAATCTTCTCATTATAATCAGCTTTATCCCTGCATGTCTTCATTTCAATGACCGTTGCAGGCACCTTCCATCTTTCTGCCCTCTGAAGAACCGGCGCGTCGTGATGGTCGCAGATAACACCTACGATCATCCCCTTAATCGTTCCGTCCACGGCAGCTTCATGGAGAGCTTCCGCATTGGATCCGCGTCCTGACGCAAATATCAGTATGCGCTTATTCATGGAAAAGCCCGCCTGTCACAATGACATCCCGATTTCCTTCACTGATTGTGCCGACTTCATAAACAGCTTCGCCGATGTTCTTCAATATTTTTTTCGCCTTTTCCGCTTCCCCACGGCTCAAAATGAGGAGCATTCCCAGTCCGCAGTTAAAGGTGCGGTACATTTCACGGGGCTCTACACCGCCCTGCACTTTGATGAAAGAAAAAATTGGAAGAAGCGGCCATTTATCCGCATCAAGGACAGCTCTCGTTCCCTCCGGAAGGATACGGGGAATATTATCATAAAAACCTCCCCCTGTAATATGGACGAGTCCTTTCACGTCAGCGCCCTTCAGTACGGGAAGGACAAGTTTCGGGTAAAGCTTTGTCGGCGTAAGTACGACTTCTCCGAGAGGTTTGTCAAACCCTTCATAAGTTTCTTTTAAATTTAAATGATTGTCAGAGATAATGCGGCGTACCAGGGAATAACCGTTAGAATGGATACCTGTGGAAGGCAGTCCGAGGATAACGTCGCCGGCCGTAATCTTTTCACCGGTAATTAAGTTTTTCCTATCCACAATCCCTACCGCAAAACCTGCTACGTCGTAGTCGCCTGATGCGTAAAAGCCGGCCATTTCCGCCGTTTCACCGCCAAGAAGCGCGCACCCCGATTCGATGCAGGCATCAGCCACGCCTTTGACAATCTCCGCCATCAGTTCCGGATCCAGTTTCCCCGTCGCGATATAATCCAGAAAGAAAAGCGGGCGCGCCCCCTGTACGAGAACATCATTAACACTCATCGCCACGCAGTCCTGCCCGATGGTATGATGTATCCCCATTTCAATGGCAAGACGCAGTTTCGTCCCTACACCGTCCGTGCCTGAAACAAGGATGGGATCTTCAGACAATTCGTCTTTCAGGCGGAACAGGCCGCCAAAGCCGCCCAGATCCCCCAGCACCCCTCTTGTATAGGTCGCCTGCACAGATTTTTTAATCAGTTCCACTTCTCTTTCTCCGGCGTCGATGTCCACGCCCGCTTCCGCGTAAGTCAGCCCCTTTTTCTTTTCGTCCATATGTCTCTCCTTATTCTTTCATACCGTCGAGTCCGCCGCCCGGCACCGGTTCGGGATAATCACCGTCAAAGCAGGCAAAACACATATCTTTGGCCCGTATGCGGGAAATGGATTCCGCCAGTCCTTTTTGCGACAGATAGTGCAGCTTATCGGCGCCAATCATTTTGCAGATTTCTTCTTCCGAATGGCTCGCGGCGACCAGCTGCCTCCGCTGTGCCGTATCAATGCCGAAGAAACAAGGGAATCTGACAGGAGGCGAACTGATGCACATTTTTATTTCCTTTGCGCCTGCATTCCGCAGCAAACGGATAATGATACCGCTTGTTGTTCCGCGGACAATGGAGTCGTCCACAAGGATGATTCGTTTCCCCTTTACATTCATGACAATCGGATTCAGCTTCATCCGTACCGCCTGTTCCCTCTGTTTCTGCCCGGGCTGGATAAAAGTACGCCCCATGTACTTGTTTTTCAAAAGTCCTTCCACATAAGGAATGCCTGACGCATGGGAATACCCTAATGCTGCCACATTGCCCGAATCGGGGACGCTCATGACAACATCACCTTCATAATGCGTTTCTTCCCATAAATGGCGGCCCATAGACAGGCGTGCTTCATAGATATCCTGTCCGTTCATCACGGAATCGGGACGGGCAAAATAAATATACTCAAAGGCGCAGATCCCGAGGCGGGGCGCCTTTTTTCCATACATCGTGCTATGGACGCCGTCATCATCAATTCTTACAATTTCTCCGGGAAGGATATCGCGGACAAATTCCGCGTCAATCGCATCAAGAGCAGGCGTTTCCGAACAAAGTACATAACCGCTTTCTGTCTTGCCCAGCGCCATCGGACGATAGCCGAAGGGATCCCGGAATCCGTAAACTGCCTGATTTGTACACGCTACGACGGCATATGCGCCACGGATTTCATCCATGACGCCCTTAATCCTGTCTTCCATCACGGCTGTTCCCGCATGAGCAAGGAGTTTGATAATGATCTCCGTATCCATGGTGGTCTGGAAAGTAGATCCGCTTTGAAGGAGTCGGTTTCTGAGAACTTTTGTATTCACCAGATTCCCGTTGTGGGCAAGAGCCAAAGGCCCTTCCGCGCCTTCCAGCTGCAGCGGCTGGATATTACTCGGAATGGAAGATCCCGTCGTGCTGTACCGCACATGGCCGATGCCTATGAAGCCTTCCTTTTCGGGAAGTTTGCGGAAGACTTCCGTGACAAGACCCATACCGCGGAATGTTTCCATCGTATGCCCGTCGCTGACAGTTATTCCCGCGCTTTCCTGCCCGCGGTGCTGCAAAGAAAAAATCCCGTAATATGTTTCAAGAGCAGCAGGCCGGTTTCTGTCATAGATGGCAAAAACCCCGCAAGCTTCATGAAGCTTGTCATCGCAGGCAGCCATATTCCCGTCATCCACTTTCAGAATTTTTCTCCTGTGAGAAGTTCGTAGGCTTCTATATACTTGCCTATTGTCTTGTCGATGATTTCCTGCGGCAGTGCATCGCCCGGATTTTCTTTCAGATAATCGCGGACAAACTGTTTATCATAAGACGGCTGCCCTTTCCCCGGTGCGTAACCGTCCAGCGGCCAGAAGCGTGAATTGTCAGGTGTCAGCATTTCATCACCGAGAACGATATTTCCTTCCTTATCCAGACCGAATTCAAACTTAGTGTCCGCAATGATGATGCCTTTAGACAGCGCGTAATCGGCGCATTTCCTGTACAGAGCAAGTGTTAAGTCACGAAGCCTTTCCATGTATTCCTTCCCTTTTCCCGGGAAAGTCCTTTCGATCCATTCCTCTCCTTCTTCCATGGAAATATTCATGTCATGCTCACCGACAGGCGCTTTGGTAGAAGGCGTGAAAATCGCTTCAGGGAGCTTTTCACATTCCTCGAGCCCTTCCGGCAGACGGATACCGCAGATGGTGCCGTCTTTTTTGTAGCTTTCCCAGCCGGAGCCTGTGATGTATCCGCGAACAATGCATTCTATAGGAATCATCTCCAGCTTTTGGGTTTTCATGCTGTTTCCATCAAATTCGGGCTTTTGGAAAAACGCAGGCATATCCGCTGCGTTAATGGAAATCATATGGTTCGGCACCACGTCTTTTGTAAAATCAAACCAAAACTTGGACATCTTATTCAGCACTTCACCTTTTTTTGGAATCGGATTTTCCAAAATATTATCGAATGCGGAAATGCGGTCAGTGCAAACCATGATAAGGCTGTCGCCCAAATCATACAATTCACGAACTTTCCCCGATTTAAAAGGCTTATATTCTTTCATCATACCCTCCCTGTCACCTATATAATTATTTCAATTCTTTCTGTAAATTTTCATCTTTACGATAAATTTCAGCAGCCATTTCTTCACGGTATTCTTTATATTTTCTATAAAGATCTCTGTCTGCTGCCGCGCCGATTTCCACTGCCAGGTACGCCGCATTTTTAGCGCCGTCAATCGCCACTGTCGCCACAGGAATCCCCGACGGCATCTGGACAATGGAAAATAAAGCATCCATGCCGTCCAGTCTGGCGCCTGACAACGGTACACCGATAACAGGACGAAGTGTCATAGAGGCGACTACGCCGGGAAGCGCTGCCGCCATACCCGCGCCGGCAATAAAGCAGGCTGCCCCTTTTTCTTCCTGTGCCAGAATAAATTCTTCCAGCTTCTTAGGTGTACGATGGGCAGATGCGATCGCCATATCGTATGTCACGCCGAAACCGCTTAAAACTCCTGCGGCTTTCTTCATGACCGGCAGATCGGAATCACTGCCCATGACAATACCTACATGCATAGTTCCCTCCTTGAACAAAAATAAAAGCCCCCTGCTTCCCATAACAAGCAGTGAGCCTATTGCACAATACTAAAATGACAGTCATAAATAAAAAAGGCATTCTCTTCCCGTTTGTCCAAAAAGCAATCGGAATCAAGAAACCTGCCCATTTTTCCTCCTTTAATAAGAAAAGCCCGCCATAATCACACGGGTTCCGCTTACAACAGATTACGACTGTGTCTTTACATATTTTAATATTTCCATATGGTCTTGTCAATGAAAGCCCGGTGGCAAAAGCTCCGACTTTATTAGTATTTTTATTATAATTTTATTCTTACTTTCTAATTATATTTTTCCGCTTTTCTCTAATTTTAGCCTGTCTTTTCTCTAATTTTTATTCCGTTGGGCATCGCTTTACTCCGTAGAGTAATACAAGAATACGGTCTCCTCCATAAATTCCCCGCTTCATCTTTCCGTAAAATTTAGTTTAAGAATTGTTTAACGCATAGTATCTTGCATTACAAAGTACCTTGTGTTAATTTATTGACAGAGGATAATTTCCATGTGACATAGCAAGGGGAGGTGATCCAAATGAACTATACGTCACTCAAAAAATATATGGCAAAAGCAATGATCCTTTCTCTACTGAAAGAAAAGGATACCGGCGGTTATGAAATTGCATTAGAAACTGCCGGGCACACAGGTTTTTCAAAAGGCAAGATTTATCCCCTGCTTCTCCGCTTCCGAAAGGACCGGCTGATTTCTGCCTATTTTCAAAAATCTGAAAACGGTCCTTTTCGAAAATATTACAAAATTACTCCGACAGGCAGGCTGAGGCACCTGTCAAACATGGCAGACGTCCGACATTTACATCATATGTTCCATAAAATTTTGATTACAGGAGGAATAAAAATGACAAGAACTGAATTTATGAGCTTACTGCAGTACTATCTAAAAAAAAGCTCCACAGAAGAATCGGCTGATATCATTGCCGACTACAATGCCCACTTTGATGTAGCGGAAGATGCCGGCTTCTCTGATGAAGATATCATCAAAGAACTTGGCTCTCCCAAAGAAATTTATAGCTTTTACCGCCAGGAAGGACTCTTAACAGAAAAAAGTTTCGCCATGCGGCTTTCCCAGAACCTGCTTAAGAATACAGGGACTGTAATGGACCGTGTCGGACAGAATACCCGGAAACAGCTGGCACGGTTCACTACCCATCTCCCCGCGCTTACAGCTTCCGCTGCGGACATTCTTTCCCGCATATTATATGTCATTTGCAGCATAGCGGCAGCCGCTGTGGGTTCCATCACATTGCTTGCCATATACCTGCTTGCCGTACAATACCAGCCATTCCCATGGATGACACCACTTCCCTCCATGCACCCTCTGACCCTAGCGGCCGTCGGCGGAGCCGGACTCTCTACCGCCTGTGCCCTCTTCTTCGCGGGGCAGGAAGGAAAAGCCTTCCATGAATCCAGAATACCTGCGGAATCTGCTAAAGAAATCTCTGTCAATAATCAGTAAAATATTAAAAGAAAGAAGTGACCATCATGAAAAAAATCATCATCTGCATCATTACACTCATCATTTCGATCACTGCCGGTATAGGTTCCTTTGCCGTCAACGACCTGGGATCTTACCAGCAATGGATGAATGACAACAGGCCTCTGATCAAAGCCAACCTGCACAAGGATAAGTCCCACAAAGAAAACAGACGTGAGAAAGACAACAAATATGATAAACACGATAAAAAGGATAAACACGAGAAGCAGGAAAAGCATATCTCCTCAAAGAAGCACGATAAGAAAGACCGCCATAACAGGGAAAGCGAAAACGATTATTATGAAAAACAGGAAAGGCATGAAAAACGGAACAATAGAGATGTAAATAAACAGCATCAAAAAGAAGACAGGCAGGAAGTATCAGCACCGGTTAAAGAAGCGGGCAATTTGGAACCCGATTCCCTTCCGGGTTCTGACGTAACTCTTTCCGAACCGCCGGAAGAACCTGCCGGGCAGCAGTAATATAGTACATAAAAAACGGCTTGCGCAAGCCGTTTTTTTGTACTATATATTCAACAAAATGCCATTCGATCCATCCTTATAAATATTTTTGCTAAAAGTGTACCCGCAGATAAAAAAGGAAGCATACGGGCATTCTCAGAAAAACTGAAAATAAATATATGTCCACATGAGAAAGACGGCCCCCTTATTTCTTCCATAAGGGCATTCTTCATCAGACAGCCTCTCTTTTCCCTCCCGCGCAGAAAAAGAACGGTACTGCCGCTGCCTGCATAAGCGCCGATATTGCCGCCATCCATAAAATAGAAGCATCATATAAAATTCCTAAAAGAAAACTTCCAATAAACCAGGATACACCAAACCCCGTTTCAAAAATTCCATACCCCATCGCTCTTTCGTGTTTAGGTATGATGGCAGCCACGGCCGCTTTCAGTGTAGACTCCTGCGCCCCCATACCGATTCCCCAAAGAAGAACGCCGGCATACAGCCAACAGGAAGACGGTGCCATAAAGATAAAAAACACAAAAGGCATCGACAGCAATGTAGACCATGCGAGAGATACGGTACCGTACTTATCATAAAGCCAGCCGAAGAACAAAGCGGAAAACGCATCCGCCGCCATAGCTGCCGCATACAGCAGGGAAATTTCCGCTTTCCCTGCCAGCCCTGATTTCACCGCGTGCAGTGCCACTATCGGAAAATCAATAAAACCGAAAGCAAATAAAGCAGTTCCCACCATGTAAATTTTAAAACGGAAACCAAGATGTGCCTCTTTGGTTTCTTTAACTTCCGGCTCAAATTTTTCAGGATCGGGAAATTTTATTTTAGCTAGAATAACTGCCGCTATGCAGAGAAATGCCGGTATGCCGAGGAATAAAAAACTTTTCCCATAAGCCGTTTCCATCCCCCAGCTTCCATAATAAGACAACACCCAGAAAATCAACACCGGCCCCAGGAACGCGCCAAGCTGATCCAAAAACTCCTGAATGGCAAAACTTTTCCCGAGTCCTTCCCGGGATGCGGCATAAGAAAGAAGTGTACTCTTGGCAGGCTGCCGTATCGCTTTCCCCACCCGCCCCAAAATGATAAAGCATGCCGCCATCACCCAGTTTCCCTCAGGTACAAAAGCAAGACAGGGGATGGCAAGTACTGCCAGCGCATACCCGCCGACAGTCATGAACCAATATTTCCCGCTGCGGCTTGCAATGATACCGGTCACAAACCGAAGTCCATATCCTGCCAGCTCGCCGACCCCCGATATACATCCCACCATTGCCGCAGATGCCCCCATCATCCCCAGGTATGCGCCAAAGATCCCACGTGCCCCTTCCTGCGTCATGTCGGCAAATAAACTTACTACCCCCATCAGGCAGATAAAAACCATGGCTGATGAATTCTTTCTGACTGTCATGCTGCCTCCCTGCTACGCTTCCGGTTCCTCCAGCCCCAATTCCTTTTCATACCCGGTAAGGATCCGTCCGAATTCTTCCTCCGTAAGCGCTTTCATAATCTCCCGGCGGAGTACGGTCGCCTTAGGAAGACCATGGAAATATCGGCTCGCATGAGCCCGCATTTCCCTGACCGCAATCCTCTCTCCCTTCTGAACACACAATCCATGCAGATGCTTCCGTGCCATGGCAAGGCGTTCTTCCCAACTCGGCCCGGGAAGAATCTCTCCTGTTTCCAGATATGTATTCACCGCCCTGAAAACCCAGGGATTTCCCCATGCCGCACGGCCAATGGCAATTGCCACACATCCAGTTTCCTCCATCAGCGCTTTTGCCGTAGGGCCGTCCCCCACGTCCCCGTTTCCGATGACAGGAATACGGACGGCATCCACAACCCTTTTGATTTCTCTCCAGTCTGCCGTTCCCATATAAAAATCTTCCCGTGTCCGTCCATGGACAGTAATGGCTGCCGCTCCTGCTGATTCCGCCGCCATTGCTAATTCTACGGCATTGATCGTATCCCGCGACCAGCCCAGACGCATTTTTATGGTAACAGGAATCTTCACCGCTGCTGTTACCGCTGAAATAATCTCCGCTGCCAGCGTCACATTTTTCATCAATGCTGAACCGTCGCCATTCTTTACGACCTTTTGCATGGGACACCCCATATTGATATCCACTATATCAGCGCCGGCCTTTTCCATCACTTTCGCTCCAAGCGCCATAATAGCGGGATCGCTGCCAAAAAGCTGGAGAGATACGGGATGTTCTTCTTCCGCAATCTTCAGCATATCCTTCGTTTTCTCATTATGATAATAAAGCCCTTTCGCGCTCACCATTTCCGCCGTTGTAAGAGCAGCGCCCATCTTGCGGGCAATGACACGATACGCCAGGTCACTCACCCCCGCCATGGGGGCAAGCAGGGCAAACCCGTCCAGCTGTATATTTCCAATCCGTGGATATCCCATGCCTATTCCTTTACTGTCATAAATTGTTTGCAGTTATGTATTATATTATCATAATTGCCCAACGGGTAAATTCCATTTCTCCCGCTCTAATGAAATACCCTTTATACTTTGTTTACACCGCGCAAAAACGGCAGACCCTTATCAATCGGATCTGCTGTTCCTTTTTCTTCAATGTCGTTCAGAGCGGACGCAAGAATGCCTTATACTTATGAGAAAACAGGGAAGCGGCAATGTGACACGAAGCGAAGAATCTGTCACACTGATAATATCTTACCGATTCCCTCACCATAGTAGCAGATCCTTCACATTCGTTCAGGATGACGATTAACGTTTCCCCCACTATGACGTCTTTTCCTCCAATCGTCATTCTGAGCGGACGCAAGCATGCCTTATGCTTATGAGAAAACAGGGAAGCGGCAATGTGATACGAAGCGAAGAATCTGTCACACTGATGATATCTTACCGATTCCCTCACCATAGTAGCAGATCCTTCACATTCGTTCAGGATGACGATTAACGTTTCCC